>WLWD01006200.1_pt1 | contig 131059 bp, 80 predicted proteins | sample 6712731 | NCBI WGS metagenome assembly WLWD01 (sample SAMN12718690, study PRJNA576275) | sponge metagenome | isolation source: marine sponge | host: Mycale hentscheli | place: New Zealand: South Island, Marlborough, Capsize Point | collected 2014-11-01 | reverse complement strand
AAATAAGTTAATTGATTAGTGGACATTCTTTGTACTTTTATAAGTAAATACAATTAATCTGAGAGATAAGTCTTGAAGGAAGTAATGCATTTAAATTTTTTGTTAATATTTTGCTGTTGAGGATCAATAGCACAGCCTTGTAGCATGCAGTTCAGTGGTAGGAAGATGTTTCCGTATGGGGTAGAACTACACCAGTTCCTATGGTAATTGGACTGATTCAAAACTGCTGCTTTCTATTGATTGCTGGTTGTTGAATGTACATAGCTAGCTATATACACTTCATTCACTGATCCAAACCTTGATCCACCATGTTACCACGGATATTTGTCAGTAATTAGTTGAACACATATATTGAACAGTTACATCAGCACAAAGCCAAGATGTACAGGAATTTATCCACATAGTCAGACAATATCGCACGCATGCGCACTTACGTGAGGTTTCAACTAACCCTGTAGCTATCTTGCACTTCATTTTCTTTGTAGTAGCATTAATCTGTACAGTCAACTGTTCTGTGGTGATGGGTATTATAGTGTGAGTGGGGGCAAATATATTGCCACAGCACAATGAATGCACATGTTCGGCCACGAACTTGCTTTAGAATATTCAAATGGTTTGGTTTATAATTGAATTTATAAATTGGTAAAGCGTCATCAGTACTAGGCTACGTAAGCTTAAAAAAAAAATCTTACCAGCTAAAGGAACTCGTTTCAACGAAACCCCTTACCTATTACCATTGTGCAGCGGTGCCGAAATTAAGCAATTGAGGTGGCTTTCCTGGGGGTGAGTGATTGACCCAACGTAGCTACCTACATTACAAGTCCTTATTTATTCCTACATGTCAGACTAAGTGGAGAAACTGCTTGCTCATATTTTCTATAGCAGGGTTTCATACAGACTAAGGGAGCCCTGGAATTCCCCCCCCCCCCCCCACCCCCCCCCCCACCCCCCCCCCCCCCCAAAAAAAAAAAAAATTAATTAATTACTCCCCCTAAATATTTTTTGCCGGCTTGTAAATTATATCTAGTCTTACTCTACAGTTAGTTTCATTTAAAATGTTCAACACTCCTTCAAAATCAACACTTACAGCTAGTTCTGTGAAGGGGAGGTAGATTTTACTACATGTGTGTGTACGAGTTAAGAATTTATGTCATCCTTACAGTTACGAGAAATCAATAGTAATTATTCAGCAAAGCCAGTGAGGCTGTATGCTAATGAGTTCGGAATATATATATAATATATATATATATAAATCTTCATTTCCAATTGCATTGGTGTACGTGTAGCCTTTTTTTTTTTTTTCTTTTTTTTTTTTGCGTTGGGTGTACATGTACCCTTTTCTACTAATTCGCCGGCACGTCGTGTTACGAAGTTCATTGGCAATATTTCAAAAATGCTAGAAAACAGGCACACAGACCTGCCCAAGTAGCAGAAGAAAAACTGATGAAGATACAAAATATATGAAGTAGCTAAGCTCAAGAAGAACTAAAAAAAAAAAAAAAAAGCTGCTGCTTTAGAGCATGTATAGTAACTATTACATATCTTACATGCTCTACAGTATTAGCAGCTGTTTTTTTTGTTTTTTAGCTAACTAAACTTACAATATTCTGTAGTTATAGCTTTTCTTATAGCCCAGCCCCCTAGCTCACTTTGCTGACGTCAATGATGGGAACCATTTTCTAGTATAAATTGTTAACATTTCAGTACCCCAAATATTCAACTTAATGATTTTTAAGTTTCTCTTGAAATTCTCTATGGCTTTGAACATCAGCACAGAAAGCACAGAAGGGAGAGGAGTGTAGGTTGTCGCCTAACAAAATTTTGCGAACATTTGCATTCAGGCAATTTTCACGGAATCATCACACATACCTATATGTAAATATGACCAAGCAGCCTACCAAACTGAAGCAGAACTATCTGGTATGTAGAACTCTTTCGGCAAAAATTTTAACAATAGCAAATTTTCTCGTTCTAACAGCCACTATTGTTAATTAAAACTTAACCCGATGTTTCGACTTCTTGCCAAAGTCCTCTTCAGGGGAAGTTTTAATTAACAATAGTGTCTGTTAGAACGAGAAAATTTGCTATCATTATAATTATTTCAACCAAGAATGACTAAATCATTGAATGAATTTTAATTTTTACTATAGATCTTGGAAGTCATTTGTCTTCCTTTGTCCAGCTTTCCAGAGTAGATTTGAGTGTATGTATTTATATTTGAGCACAAGTAGGCAGCAGCATATTTGTAGGGTGGGACTGTGGGACTGCCCCTGTGTCATCACCTCTAAAAAAAAACAACAGTCTATACAGAACACTGATCACGTACCTAAAGATAACATTGTGAAGATATCTAGTGTGGAATATATATATATATATTTATATATATAATACTTATAGCATGAGTCAGAGTACAATATGGGAAAATATTTTACGAGCACGCAAAATATTTTCACGAGCCAAAGGCGAGTGAAAATGTGGCGTGAGAGTAAAATATCATTCCCATATTGTACGACGAGTGTGATAAGTGATTTATTGCTTCTTTGAAATTTTTCTCAACCGGTTACAATACAATTTTCATTGATTTACTCGCTACGCGCGCGCTACAACGAGCGTACAATATAAACCGTACAATATGGGAGAATACAGAACGCTCGCGTGATGCGGAAATATTCAAGTAAAAATATCAAAGCTGCAATAAATATATATATATATATATATATATATATATATATAGCAAAGGAAACAAGGAAGGGTGCAGCTTTCTTGTGTATTTTTACAATCCAACCCCCCAATACAACCTTCTGGCTATGAGCCTGGAGCCCCCTCTACCCTACTCCCTCCCCCTTGCAATCATGTGGTATCCGATACAATATTTTTAATTGGATATTCATAAGTTCCTAGTATTAAATCTTAGCCTTTTTATGTAATTTCATTGTTAATTATTTGTTTGTTTGTTGTTGTTTTTGTTTTCAGTGTTTAAGGGTTGTAAATAAACTTCAAATTATAGTGCAAACAGCAGCAAATGATAATGTTAAGACTAAACTTTGTAATGGAATTAAAATCTAATTCTCTAAACTGGTAATAATAACATATACAATCTAAATGGTCTGAATAGGTAAAGCGTAGGCTAAGGTGTGGGTTTACATTACATACTGATGTCCCTTACCATGTGCACATAAAGGAATTAAATTTAGCCAGATTTGCTAGCATGCTCACTTGACTACGAATCGCGCGCACAATAACAAGCAATATGCATCACCTTCAATACCCACACTTGCATCACATCTTTCTTATACACACATGTATGTGTCACCCTTCACATGGTGCTTGTCACATCTCCCTACACAGGATGTGCGTCATACATGAAGAGGTCAATGTTTGCAGGAAGTGTTGGTTAGGATACAGATTATTGGAGAGGAATACTAGCTCATTTTGTTTTAGCAACCATAGTGCAGTGTTGGTTTGGCATGCTATATGCTCTCTGTTTGTGGCAATTTGCAGGAGTGCAAATTTTGTAGCAACCTCCAGGCAACCGTATTTCAGTGCCGATGTGATTTTATATTGCATGGGACTTGTCTGAGTGATCTGATGGAATGGGGGAGGGGCACTGGGCTGGGTCATCGTTGTTCTTTGTTTGTTCAGCTGGTGTATATAGTTACACACTGGCAGTGTTCCATAGGCTATCGGTGTTGACTTAGCAACTGCTTTTATGATTCTGTGTTAGGATTGAGACTTGTGTGTGTATGTATGTATGTATGTATGCATGCATGTATGTATGCATGTATGTATGCATGTATGTATGGTATATATGTGTGTGTTTATATGTTTGTGATTGTAAAAGATGTATGTTAGCATAGGCAAAGCTCAAACCGAAATTGTTGTTGTTGTTGTTGTTGTTGTTGTTGTCGCTGTTCAAGGCTTGGCCTAACGAGTCTGGCATATCTGTGGCAGGCAAACTGTCAGATGATGGAGGTTACAGTAGAAAGACTGCAAGCAGTGGTTCTTATCAAGATTTCCGCCACAGGTAAAGTATATTTTCTGCTGATTCTATTACTTGTGTTTAACTTGTCCAAGAAGTAAGCCAAAATGTGTCTTCTGTTTTATGAAGGATGGCTAGAATTGGTTGCCAATGTTACCAGAGAAAACTAGTGTGGTTGCTGCATTTGAATTTGAAATTGATATGTATCAAAATTTATATATTTTTATTCTGCACAACTTTAAGGACATTATTATAAAACCAGTTACTCCTAAAGACATATGCAGGTATAAATATGTACTTTTTTTTCTTGAAAAGAAAGACTACATCATGTAATTGTAAAAATAATTTAAACTTTTCATAGAAATTATTTATAATCCACACATTTCCTCAAAGATTGATCAACATTTGGTATTTCATTTTTAGGGTTCATCAATCACTGAACAAAGCTCTATGAAGCCGAAACATACATTATTCATCTTTACTATGAGAAGTTAAATTATTATACGAAAAAATTTTATTTTATAATTATAGAATTTTATGTACTTAATATATTATCAAGTTCTGAACCTTCATAAAAACTAGATTGAAACTTTTTCACCTAAAGAGGTCTGGAAAAAAGTAAAGGAAAAATGTAAAAAAATCTTAGTTGTCACTGGGGATTCGAACCCAGGGCCACTGAGTTTAGCCACCAGTGCTTTAACCACTGAGCTACGGCAACCCTTGACTTCGAAGACCTTCACATTTTTCCTTTATACTGTTGAGTAGTACCACTTGCTGCACTAGTCTTGTACTCAACAGACTACCAATTATGTGCCGTCAGAACACCTTTTCGGTGTCGACCGGAAACACCTCCCCCTCCGGAGAGGAGCCATAATTTGTGGATTGAAAAGGCTTTATCCTCACAAGTTCTGACCCTTCATACAAACTAGATTGAAACTTTCTCACCTAAGGGGTCTGGAAAAAAATATGTTATTACTTTTTATTTTTTTAATTTTTTGTTGGTTATTAGTTTAGTTTGTTGTTTGTTTGTTTTTAATTATCTATTGTAACTAGTGTTATGGTTATATTAGTTATCATGGTGTGTCCACTACGATACCAAGTGATATTTATTGTCTGCTATTGTGGAGTTAAAACTGAGACATTTAAAAATTTGTTCGAAATAAATGAAATGCTTTAAAATAATTAATACTGATGCCCTGCACCTCAGAAATTAAGCTGGAGGTAACCACTACATGGTTAGAGCTTATCATTATGTTTTCTTTTTTGTTGTTGTTACTGGTTGTTTATTTATTTATTTTATTTAAATTTGTTTAATTTTATTTTGTTATCATGAGTTTATTTCCTGAAAAACTCTTCAGAAAGCCTACCAAGGATTTGTTCTCTCTTATATTGGCAAGTTCTTTACATACTGACTGACTTCAACTTTTATTTCACTAGTTTGTATTGTTAAACATCATGTCCGAACTTGACATGTGACTCAGAGCCTTGTGGAGGTGACTAAATATATATTGTGTGCAGTTTGTGTGAGGATGACCAACTTGTTATAATTCTATAGGGTATATTTTGTGTAATATTGCAAAACATTTCCGGGGGGGAAAGTATATGTGTTTTGAAACTATGTGCTGGTATGAGTTTGTGTGTCTTTTGCCGATGATCGCTAAGGTTTCAAATATTGGAGGAGAAGGAAGAACTTATGAGGCTTTTATTCTAGGACTGTTTTCTCTTCAAGATGCTAGAATTGTTATGTAGTACTTAATATAATATATTGTACCTCGTGGATGCACTATTCTTATCTATTATATTGAGGTTATTATAGCTAAAAGCATTAAACATAAAATAAAGTTATCGGACATTTCGACTCGAGAATCTTCTTTAGCTATACAGTATACAAATGAGAAGTGACTTGCATATAGCTGAAGAGACTACGTTTAATGCTCTCAACTGTCAACATACACTTATAGCTGTGCTGTACTCCCTAGTATCATTTACCCACACTTTACATACCTAGTACCCTAGTACTCTGCTATACTGGCCTACACTAAATACTGCATACTTATAGCTATACCAGAATTGGAGTTTAAGTTTGAAGGGAGGGGGGAGCTGAGTGAAATAGTGCCAACCCTCAATTACCCCTTTAATTGCTCCAGCTGCATACTCTGCCTTAACGAACTCCAGAATTCATTATTATTATTATTATTATTATTATTTATTATTGTTGTTGTTATTATTATTTTATTTTATTTATTGTATTAGTAGTAGTAGTAATAGTATTCATATTGTTTTATTATTATTATTATTATTATTATTATTTATTATTGTTGTTGTTATTATTATTTTATTTTATTTATTGTATTAGTAGTAGTAGTAATAGTATTCATATTGTTTTATTATTATTATTATTATTATTATTATTATTATTATTATTAAGGGTGGTGATGGTCCTCCCTTGCTATACCACAGTAGTGCAGGAAACAGAAGGAACCGGGTACTAGTGCCCCACCCCTCTGGGTAGCCCCACCCATTGCCGGTAGTGTGTTTTTTTAGAAGCACAATGACTTCATTGACGTAGACTTGACAACTTGTTTTTACTTAATTCATACAACAAGAACTGATACAATTAACTCAAATCATGTAGCTGAAGATTTCATTTAAATAATAATTTATTTTGTTTTATGTTGCAACACAGATTTCATAAATAATAGCTCCAAATGGGGAAGAAGGGATAAGTCTGGATGGACCAGCGCCCACCACCTCCTCCCTCCCCATCCCATTTAGTGCCCACCATCCCCTCCCTCCCCATCCCAATAAATAGTTTCATTAGCATTTACTGAAATAACTATATATTACTCACTCCTGAGAAAACGATAGGTCTATGTGTGTGCTATCTTCATAATTTCTTTCTCAGCCTTATTTACTCATTAGATGTATTCTCTCTCTTTCACTGGCTTTTTTTAAACAATACAGAATTAAAAATATTTGGTCGCCACCAGGAATCAAACCCAGGACCACTTGCTATATTACCTGAAGCATTACACCAGCATTATGCCTCAGCTGTGCATTACACCAGCATAATGCCTCAGCTGTGCATTACACCAACATATGCCTCAGCTGTGTATTACACCAGCATATGCCTCAGCTGTGTATTACACCAGCATATGCCTCAGCTGTGCATTACACCAGCATATGCCTCAGCTGTGTATTAAACCAGCATATGCCTCAGCTGTGCATTACACCAGCATATGCCTCAGCTGTGTATTACACCAGCATATGCCTCAGCTGTGCATTACATCAGCATATGCCTCAGCTGTGTATTCACTTCAGTGAGAGCTGCAGTGATTCCTTCCTCAGTTACATTGCAACACAAATACATGTGTAGCTTACATGTATATGCTCACTTTCACTTTTTTTTTTTTTTTTTTTTTTTTTTTTTATACTAGTGCAAACATTTCATTGTCTATCAATATGTTCCATTCCCCAATAAGCAAGACATTTTTTTTTTTTTGGGGGGGGGGGGAGGGGGGTAAGGATGCAAAGTATCAATAAATGTTTTACATGTGGATGTATTATGCAAGTTCACACCTGCTTACATTGCATATCCTACCCCAGGGCACATGAAAGTGTGCCTCTTCCACCTGATGAGTTTCTTCCAAGTTGATGCCATACTTCTTCCTATCAGGCAACCTGTGGCGAGGAGAAGTACTTCATCGTCACGCCTCCCATGCACGTGCAGTCCATTTCCAAGTGGGCCCCTGCCAATATTGACCCCTACAGTCAGGCATACACAGTGAGTAGTAGCACACACACACACACACACACACACACGCACACACACACACATACACACACACATCCTGTATGACAACGGTTTATTTATGAGTGTGCATATTAGTGTGACTACAATGACTGTATTGTGTACATGTGTCATTTCGACTTTTTGTGTTCTCTTTGTGGTCAACCCCATTCCCATACTCCACTAAACAGAATCCTTTGGTTTATCGATCTTTGCCCGTATCATCAATTGTTTGCCCCTCTAAATTAGGTTGTATCTGACAAGTCTGAATTTTTTTGCAGATGCAGTTAAGTCGTACAAACTTAGGAGTTCGTTTTCTATTCGAAATAGCATCAGTTGCAAGTTATAGCCCTAACCCAACAGTATTGTTCTTACTTGAAAATCCATTGTCCAATAGTCAAGTCATCGCGAAAGTAAGTCTTTTGTCTGTGTATCCAGTGAACAAGTGTGTGTAAAAGGTTTTCTTCAAATAGTTGTGGAGAGTATGGCATTTAAACCCCATACCGTACGTCATTTAAAAACTCAACCATTTTTAATTAGCTGGAGTGCTTGTTGTCAGGAGCAAAGGTCATTCAGGTCATTCAGGTCATTCAGGTCATTCAGGTCATTCAGGTCATTCAGGTAGGGGAAATTGAGGTAAGAAGTAATTACATAATAGTTAGCGAAAACACACGGTCAATGGCAGGACTAAATAGACAGAATGATGTCTTCTAAAACTAGGTGAACAGGATTAAGCCATTAGGAAAACTAAAGCAAAATCAACTTTTATTCAATTCTACTTTGCTTGAATTTCTAGTGCACAATGGCTCGCTTGCCATTTGTGCTGAAGCACATCACTAGTTATGTATTTATTATGAACTTTATGAACTTTATTGTTATTGTTGTTGTTGTTAATTGTTTTATTGTATTCTTATTGCTGTCAATGTTGTTATTATTACTTTAGATCCCGTTGCTATACTGTTACTAGGTGTACTAACTTGGTAAGTGTGCACTATTTTTTGCCTTTAGGTATATGAACTGTGCATACTAACAACCCTTGGGGTATTGCTTTTTTTGAGTTTTAGTTTAATAGAATAGGCCGGATAAAGCAGGGAGCTGGTTATGTGAGGCAGGATATGCTAGGGTCTACTACTCTCTCATATCCACCTATATGGGACCAGCCCTATCCGCAGGAATTTACCATAGCTAGCTGCTTTACAGCTTACTGCAGTGCAGCCCAAGGTAGAGTTAGATCTGGAGATAACAGCTGGCAGCTACAATGCTAAAGTAATCTTGCTAAAAATAAACTTTCCAGCTAGCTTCAATTGAATTTTAATTGAATTTTAATTTTGGGCCAGAAACAAGAATTCGCTTGACACTGACTCGAAAATGCTGATAAACAAAGTTGCTAGTGGAAACTGGGCAGGCCTGGGTAAACGGAATCTAAAATAGTTAGAGCATGGCGCTTAGGTACTGGTAAATTTAGTGCACAAAGCCCTCGGCCTACGGCCCTTGGGCTTCAGTGCACTAAATGCACCAGTACCCAAGAGCTTATGCTCTAACTATTACATATAGTTGTATTACTATTTTATTTATTATTATTATTATCAATATTATTAATACTGTTGTTGTTCTTCTTGTTGTTGTTATTATTATCATTATTATTGTTATCATTATTATCATTAATTTTATTATTACTATTATTATATTATTTATTATCATTATTATCATTATAAATCAACTTAATACTGTATTATATTTTGAGGGAGTGCACATACAATTTGTTTCATTATTAGTGACAAATGACCACTAATTGTAGGGCACATCCCAGCTAGTGATACATATGTAGTAATAACCAATAGAGCATTCGTGGTGAGTTCATATACATGGTTTAATGAGTCTTCTATTTGACCAGGTGGGTTCAGTTGTGTTCTTGGCAGGTCAGATAGGTCTGGACCCTGCGTCCATGAAGCTGGTGTCTGGTGCTCTCTCTCAAGCCAGACTGTCTTTACAACACATACACACAGTACTCAAAGCTAACAAGTCTTCTCTGGCAGCTGGGATTATTGGCACGTGCTACTACAGGCATTATCGTCAGGTGCTAAAGTCATACATACATTAGTTCTGTATGAAGGAGAGAGAGAGAGAGAGTAGACAATGTAGCAGAAGTGACGAACTCCATGATCTTGACAATATAAGTGTGTGTGGCTCTTGATTGTAATAATATAGAAAATGAAATCATCATTCCATTTGTCGGTGTTCTTAAAAAAGAGGAGAGAAAAGAATAGTTAAAATGAACAAACTTGAACTGAAATCTGCAGACAGCCACCATCACTACATCATTATCATTATAGTGCTTGCAGCCTGGGGCATAGACAGATTCAGTGACTTTGGAAAGGAGGCAGGGCTTGGGGATAGAATCCCTCTATAATTTTGGGGCGCAATCTATAAAGGTGATTTCTTAAATGAACACCATAAAACACATGCCCTTCCCCCCCCCCCCAATCCTACACCGCTGAGAGCTGAGGTTGGTGTCATATTGCACAGTTAGTGGAAGGGAAGTTTTGGATGTGGAGGTCATTGAGATATGATTTGTACTTGCTTTGTTCCAGAATGATCTGATGTCTGACGAGGATGATGGTGTGCCTGCCTGTCCAGTCTTATTCTTGCCAGTTTCTTCCCTTCCTAGAGCAGCAGATGTGGAGTGGCACTTTATCTCCTTACAGCATCCTCACACTCCTTCTTGTGAGTACACACACACACACACACACACACACACACACACACACACACACACACACACACACACACACACACACACACACACACACACACACTCACACACACACACTCACACACACAGACATGCTTACACACACATGCACACACTCACACACACACACACAAACACACAGACATGCTTACACATACATGCACACATTTACACACACACACATGCACACACACTCACACACACACTCACACACACACACATAGACATGCTTACACACTTACTCACATGCTCCTATGCATATTCACTGGAGTTTGTTGTTGACTTTGTTTAGATTTGGACCAGCACGGAGTATGTTGAGTCAGTTGGAGTGCCTAGTGTACAGGAGGCGTGGTGCAAGAAACTTTAAGTTGGGGCGTGGCAAGTAGAATCAAGTGGAAGTTTGCAACTGTGCTGGCTGAAATCCCTGATGACAACATAGTGGGAAATAATTGGTTTGTGTGTGTGTATGATATATGTGTGGTGTGTGTATGATATGTGTGTGGTGTGTGTATATGTGTGCATGTGTTTATATGTATGTGATGTGTGTGGTGTGTATGTATGTATGGTGTGTGTGGTGTGTATATATATGTGTGTGTGTGTGTGTGTGTGTGTGTGGTATGTGTCCATGTCTTGTTACTTCACAACATCTTGAAACTACACCCCTTTATCGTCATGGGATGGTGAATTTCCAATAGTTGTTATGTATGTATTTAGTCTTCCTCACAGGACACAGAGGGAAGGGAGTGGAGTGGAGGTTGGGAAAAGAATATAAGATATGTAGAGGAATAAACAACATGATTTCTATAGAGGTTATTGGAGATATCTAGAGTTGGTACCATACATAGTAGAATAAGTAGCTATGTAATTAACCATGGGGCTGGCTTGCTAGCTGTGGTGTATGTGTGTGTGTATGTTACGGGTTCATTCAAGAATTTATCCAAGTGGGGTGACATTGAGCATGCGATATCTCAAGGGGTCACTACTTTCATACTTAAATAAGATGGAAGAGGAGGTAGGTGGGAAAGGAGCAGTTAAGGAAATCTTGAACATGTGACTAGTACATATTGGAGTGATATCATTCTTGAATGAAAAATGACTTACTTTCTATTCTAAGTATGCTAGCTTCAATAAATCCCATAGTCACTGCGTCTGTTAAATGGAGTCTCTCACAAATGAAGCTCATATGACCTACTTTCCCTCACTGATAAAAATAATTGAACTTCAATTACCAAGACAATATTTTGAGAACAGCGAAGTGTCTCACCTTTAAATGAACCCCTGAATGTGTGTGTGTTTCTATGGCAACAGATTTATCTCCAAATATTTTACATCTCCAATCTGGCAATCTGGTACTGACTAGTCTCTATGGCAACAGATTTATCTCCAAGGGGGGAGGGGGGGGGGAGTAAGGGGGCCAGCCTCCCCCCTCCCTCCAAACCAAGTTTATTGAAAGATTATGATGGACAGGGTTAGGGTACCAATATAGGCAAATATGTTTATAGCAGCTTCATGCTAATTCATGCGCCTCTTCATTGATAAATAAATGCTGGATCCACCCTTGATCTCTATAACAACTGAAACCCCCAACTTGTCCCTATGGCAACTGATTTTTTGCCATAACTACTGACACCCCCAAACTTGTCCCTATGGCAATTTACATAAGTGCATCTTTAAATCTGTACTCACTTGCTTGTCTTCAATGCTACAGATTTTGGCTTCTCTAAATCTGATATTTACTTGTCTCCATGGCAATTAATACATCTCCATAACAACTAACATCTCCAAATTAATCTGAAGCTGAATGGTCTTATGGCAACTGATACAACTGTGCATCTCCAAGTCTGCACTTACATGTCTCTATGGCTACAGATGTATATCTCCATAACAAGTCACTCTCCAAATTAATCTAAACCTGTCTCGTCTCTTTAGTAACTGATTTATCTCCATAACAACTGAAATGTCTAAATCTAGAACTGACTTGTCTCCGTGGCAACTAATTTACAACTAACATCTCCAAATCTGACTTGTCTCTATGGCAACTGATTTACAACTCCAACTACACACACACACACACACACAAACCTTTAAGTTCACCACAAAATACTACTTGGTCACGTGACCCTTCAAGATATGAGTGTAGCAAAATTGTCTTTTTATATCGCACACACATACACACATTCTACTCCCATCCACACACACACACACACACATACATCCTACCACTATCCACAGTCCACCCCCACAAACAATGAAGATATATAAACAAACAAATTATGTTCCAGTCTATTAAGCTCTGTTTGTCAAGTGAAGACAGGAGAGACAAGGTTACAAACATCCAAGGGAATGATATGCACCGCTGCACTACAAGCCTCATTACCCCGAGAATAACGACATGCAGATGAAATTACTCAGCTATCAAAAGTTCCCCTAGCTTGTATAATATGGGAGGGGGGGGAGGGGGGGGGGGTTAGCTTCAGAGTATATTACTGAGAATAGAAAGAGAATAGAAGTCCAGAGTAATTGATGCCCCACTGAGCTGCTCCTACCATTTGACTGTGAGCTACTGGATAATTAGCTGCTGGGAATGTGTCAGTCGGTTGGTTGTCATGGAGATGTCAGTTGTATAGAGACAACAAGTGAGGCCCAGACTAGGAGGTCTGAGTTATTCCTGGGATACTGTTGAGTATAGAGACATGTCAGGCACAGATTAGGGAATGTCTGTTGTCCTGATAATATATCAGTTACCTAAGAGTCAAGTCAGTCACAGAGTTCAAGAAATCTTGTAAATCTTGTTGCCATAGAGATAATCCTTTTTTCTTTTTGCTTTTTTCTTTCTTTTCTTTTTTTTCTTTTTTTTTTCTTTTTCTTCTTTTTTTTTTTTCCTTTTTTTTTCTTTTTTTTTTTGCTTTTTTAACTTTTTATGGGTTAGATAGTGACTCATGGCCAAGAAGGTGAAGTATGAGAGAGTCCATGAGAAATGAGCACTTGAAGTGTGGGACTGAAGCATTCTCATTGATCACAGCTATGCACAGCTGCCTCCTTCTAGTGGAATTCACACCAGTCTGCACACACATATATCACACGTGCCACAGCACACACATTCATCACACCTGCCACAGCATATCATTTCCACAGGCATGCGCACACACACATATATCATATACCATCCATACTTAAAGCATAAGTATTATATAGACACACACACACATTAATAGCACGTGTACATACACAAATAGACACATTCATATATGCACTCACTTCATACACTTTTAAAACACACCCACACACATATTTACACACATTGATACACATACACTTTTAGTGAACACACTTATACACTCATATTTGCACACACACACACACACTGCTGACATCCACCCTCATACATTCTCATGTCATGCAAAAATTTATTGTAAGAATTGTACACCGAGCACAAACTATCTCTTCCATTGTTTGGGAAGGGGAATTGAATTTGTTGTTGTTTCTCATAATGTATGTTGTATTTGGTTATATATTGCTTAAAAGTATGTACCAAACATGCCCAGTGAAAGGAAAGAATGATAGAGTGGCATCTGTAGTTTTCATTGCATGAGGTATAATTGATACCTGATTAGGTATACACAAAAAAGTTATGTATTTGGTTGAGAAATTATTAAGTCAGCTAGTGTTTAGTCTGAGGGTTCGTAGTTTTAAATAAGCATGAATAAGTACTGTGTCATCTAATTAATTGTTGTTGCTGTGTGTGTGTGTGTGTGTGTGTGTGTGTGTGTGTGTGTGTAGCTCTTCCCTATTGGCACTATAGAAGTAGTTGTGTAGAAGTGAAGAGTCAAGTGTTAGTTTGTGTGGAGAAGTTACTGTCAGTATTACAGAGACATGAAGACCCTGTACCTAGTGGACTCACATGTGTCAATATATTCATTAGTGCTGGTATGTTGAAGGGAGCAGGGGTTGGGACAGCTACTAGAAGAAAGAAGTCACTTCAGAAATTATTATTATTATTGTTGTTGTTGTTGTTGCTGTTAATGTGGTTGTTGTTATTAGTAAGATGTCTAATTATACTTCATTTGTTGAGGCAGTTCAAACATTCCTGCCCCAGGAGGTATGAAAGCTAGGCCAGCCATTGACCTCCCATAGCAGCCATAAAGGAGCATTCAAAGGTGTCCTCTGGTTAGTGTTGTAGTTGCTTGTATTGACCCACGGGTCAGGTCTATACTGAGGTGCACACAGGAGTGAGGAGTTGTTTGCATGCAGCCATTGATCCAGTGTCTCGTGTGATTTGTAGTAGACCAATCACTTCCTAACCACGTGGGATACTGTACTAATTGCTAGGACTGACATAACAAACTAGGCTTTATTGGTTATATGGGAGCAAAAAATAATAACTATGTGTGAGTGTTGTTGGTATACTTTTTTTTTATGATTACCCATTTTATTTATTTTCATTTTTTTAATTATATTATTTAATTAATTAACTTTATTTTATTTATTCCAATTTATTTATTCATTCACATATTTTCATTCATTAATCCATTCTATAATTATTTTTTGTTATATAAATAGCAGCAGTGAAGTTATCAAGCCAATTATCTTTGGGGCATAGTTAATTAACCCTCACCACGCATGCTTGAGAGAGTTATAGTAGTCGTCCTGTCTGTCTGTCTGTCACGCTCTGATTTTGGAGAATAGTACTGACGATTAACTGTCGATTTAGGTATGAACTTACTCAGGACGAAGATTTAGGACCTTTTATTGTGCTACTTTTTTTTATTTCAGGCTAATTGTTGAGAAAACGCGAAGCATTCAGCTACCAGTTTTTGTGGTAACACCCCCTTAGCATCACGTCATAATCACATGAGCAAATAATTTCTTGCAGTCAGTGTGTAGTTTGCTTTATGCTCACGGAGTTGAAAGAAGTGAAGTTTCACATTGAAAATGTATACCAGTGAGTGTTTCTGGCTAGTTTAGTTTCTTCTCTTATGAAGACAGCGTTTCCATGTACCATTTTCATTGGTCGAGCTATATTGATGCCTCATTAAAATAGCTAACAGGTTGCTTGTTCCTTAGGAAGGAGATTATACTGTAATAGCTTGGTAGTGTTTAATAGCGCTGAGGGTTCGTACCTTTGGTGCTTTATTAATACAGGCAGTGTCATGGGGTCATGAGTTGTAACTCAGAGTGGGGCTAAAAAAGTTCATTAGAGTAAGGGGTCGTTGGTTCAATTCTTCAGTTTTAACCCATAAGTATTTTTCTTCGCTTTTCTTTTGAACCCTGAAGAGTATATAAGTACCCCACTGATCTCTATAATAATAGTATGTCTAAAATTAATTTTGAAACTTACTAGCTATTTTTTCTTTTATTTGACAGATGTGGTGGATCTACTGTAGCTGAATTTGCACTGCATGACTGAAGCAATCAACATCAGTGTTGCATCTGAACAATGGACAAGTCTAGAAGAGTAGTATTGCAAGCTGTAAAATTATGTGTTTAAAAACTGGCTGTATATACATGTATTTTAATATTTTTTACTATTTTTACCGCCACGATTAACGTTATACGCATGCGTATCACTAAGCGAGAGAGGTGTGGCCTCCGGCTATCTAAAGATCAACTGCGGGTGCGGAAAAATCACCGTACGGCTGTAGCGAACGGCTGGGAGATCGGCGTGCAGTCCTGGTGAGCACTGCGGGTTGGTGGGATCGAGATGGAGGACGAATTTAGCGAGCTGTCGAACGGTACGGTGCAATGCATTCTCAGAGCAAGAGACCAAGACAATAGAAAATGGTGGGTTTATATAGTAACTAGTTTGACGATCTACTTTGTATGTCTGACAACGAGCACCCTTTATTTCGGCGCTTCGTGGTTTTTGAAAGTAAAATTTGGAAGAAGAGATGTTTACATGATGGAAGAAGACCTTGGATGCCCTACCAAATGTCACAAAGGTTTCAAGGACTTCTTTAGGCAGCTTCTCCTGGGTGACAGCATCATGAGCAAGACGTATATCATACTGCATCTTTTAAGCAATCTTGTATACTTAGGGTTGGCTATTAACCGCTCCACACATCCTCTAGATGCTGAAGTGCCTCTTGAACAGATTAACGAAGGGACCCTGGTGGTTGAAGTCATCCTTACGGTGAAAATGATCATCTTTGCAATGGTTCGATTCATAGCATGCAAGAACGTCATCACACACTGGTTTAGTATCTATACTATCGTGGATATATTCACTCTTCCTCATATATTCGTATCTATTGCCCTGGACGTGGACTGGATGGGGCTGAGGACGCTTCGATTCTTGTGGTTGTCTCAGATTAATACGGTGATGCTGTTTTATCCCGATCTGAATCATACTACCATGGATGGAGTCTCTGTTTTGGTGTCCTTTGTCGTCCTGTGGCTCACATCTTCTGGTGTCTTGCATCTGCTGGAGTCTCAAGGAGACCCATGGAACATGTTCAAGAATGCTAAATGCAAGTCTTTTTTGGAGTTCGCTTATCTTGTAATGGTGACAGTGTCGACCGTCGGCTATGGAGACTTGTACCCAGAGACAACACTCGGTCGTATTTTCATCACCTTCTTCATATTTGCAGGATTGGCTTTCTTCGCGGCCATGTTGCCACGACTGGTGGATATTACCACCTGTTATTACCAACGCACCCAATTTTCGACGTTTGACACCAGTAGGGTCCCTCAACATGTGATCGTGTGTGGCCACATCACGTATTTTACAGCGGAAGACTTCCTCAAGGACTTTCTGCATCCAGATCGAGGTGACAGCAAAACTCATGTTCTATTTTTACACTCTGGAAAGCCCAGCACAAAACTGCGAAACGTCATTCGTTCGTATTATACACGAGTACAATATTTGGATGGTTCCGTTTTGAACAGTCATGATTTGGAGAAGGCCAAAATTAAAATTGCTCATGCAGTGTTTATACTGGCCAACAAGAGCACTTACAACCCAACAGAAGAAGACCATGCCAACCTCTTCGCGTTAGTTTCCGTCAAGAACACAGTCATATCCGTACCTGTGATTATTCAATTGCTTCACAGTTTCAGCAAAAAGCAAGTGTACAATATTGATGGCTGGAACAGACTGCAGGACGTGGCACTCTGCCTGAATGAGATGAAGTTAGGTCTGCTAGCACAGAGCTGCCTGTGTCCAGGGTTCTCTACAGTGATAGCCAATTTGTTTTACACCTCAGATTTTGCTCCACATGGTCAAGAGCAACCGAACAAGCCTACATCTTGGTATGACCTCTACATAAAAGGGGCTTCTAATGAAATCTATACATCACGATTCTCTGATTCTTTTGTCGGCCAGGATTTCCACCAAGCCGCTCGAATTTGCTACAGAGAGTTTAAACTTATGCTTTTAGCGATAGAACATAAAGGTAAAGTATACGTTAATCCCTCTACTTCTAATCGAGCTACAGCTAATATAAGAATTGGTGCTCGCACCAGTGGATATTTTATCGCACAAAACCAGGAGCAAGTTAATATTGTGGAATCCTACAACCCAGGAAGAAGCTCCAGCTTCCTTTTCAATACTTCTTTGAGAATTGCTGGCTCCATAAGAAGATCGAGGAGAAGCTTTCATCGCCATTCACGACTGAATACAGAAACTGCAACAACAGAATCACCTCCTTGTAGTTTCGAACAACCGAGGAGAAGAACTAGAGAAGAACTTTTTCGATCACCACACAACAGCCATTCCATTGATACAATCAACCGACTGGGCCAATTCAACGAAACTACCGAAGACACTAAATTTCACATGTACGTTAGTGAGCCAAATCAATTAGTTAAAGCTATTCTCAATCCAGAAATAGCATTCCTCGATATGGCAGTCACACAGCCCTTGGTGAGCATTACAGACCACATCGTAGTTTGCCTATTTGCTGCCACAAATTCCCCTCTTTTGGGTCTCCACAGCTTCCTCAATCCCCTACGAAATAAAAAGCTTGATCCAGAAGCAATTAAGCCCGTCGTGATAGTAAGTGACAAAGCATTCATCGAGAAGGAATGGGCAATCATCAGAAATATTCCCAATGTGTATGCTGTTGTCGGAAGTCCGTTGAGGTGGCCAAATTTGAAATCTGCGAAAATTTCAAAAGCTTCTTTTTGTGTTATACTTACAGTGCCATCAGGTTCAGGTCATAATGGTGCTGGAATTAATGACAAGGAGCCCATTCTTTGCACTCTTAGTTTGAAAAATGCCAAGAAAATCGGCAAGATTAATCCGAATATTCAAATTCTCACTGATCTGCTTCAGGAGTCTAATGTTCAGTTCCTCGACATTGGTGATGATGATAAACCCGATGAAAGGATTTACAAAGCTCAGCCATTCGCTTGTGGGGAGGCCTTTTCTGCTTCCATGTTTGATTCTGTCACAAGCTCTGTCTTTCATAGCCCTGGAATTATGCAACTTGTGGAAAGTCTCATATATCCTTCTGGAGCAACATCCATTTGCAAGCTTATGCAAATTGCTAATACCGCTTTTACCAACATGAGGTTTGTAGACTTTTACGAATCACAGCTAAATGAGAAATGTATCTGCCTAGGTTTGTCTCGCAAGATTAGTGAGGAGAGTTCTCAAAAATTTGTCATCACTTCACCGGATCCAAATCTTATTTTGAAGGACACAGACGTTGCCTTTGTCATGACAGGATAACTTGTATGCCTTTCAAGTAGATTAGTTGTAAAACTATCAATTGTTCTTTAGTGTCATTATTTGGTGTATTGAAATAAAATTTTAATCACACTCATACCTTTTTACTCTTAATTTCATTCTTGTTTCTTTACTGTTGGTGTTGTGATCTGGTGTCTGACACATTAGCAGTTAACTTTTAGCCATTTGATGACAAAGGCAACGTCTGTTACATCGGGGAGGGTTACCAGAGGCGCCACTGAAGTAAAGATTGTCGAAATTGTTCTATAATAATTAACTGTTGTAATTGCTGCAATTATGTCGTCACAATCTTGAGCTTTCAAGCAGCATGCGCGGGCATGCGTAATTAGGCAAACGTTTTGCGCATGCGTTCATTACAATTTTTGCCGCTCCGGTCACGCGCAGAATGAGAAGTCATTTGCAATAAATTATGATACACTTAAACTTAATCCCACAAAACTGTAGCGTTCTCGGTTGGGGCGAGAGATGAATGTCGCAGCCAATTATTCCCACAACTGCAGCACCAAGCCAGTGGGGGAAAGGCGATGGTGGTCGTACTTGGTCGTCAATGTGTGCCTATATCTGATTGGCCTGGGATTGAGTACAGTTTTTTTCTATGCCAAAAGAAGACTTCGAAAAAATAATCGGATCAGGGTGAATAGCCGGCACATCGCAAGTAGAGATCGTTCAGCCAATACTGTTGGGGATTTTTTAAGACAGATGTTGCTGGGAGACAATTTGCTTAGCAAGTGGTTTATCTCACAGAATCTATTTTGCAACATCGTTTATATTATCCTTGGAATCATTCGTACCTACAATCCTCGCTGTGCTGAAGATGTATTCAGTTTGAAAAGCCATTCGCAATATATCCTGGAAATGATTGTTTCGATTGAGCTAGTAATGTATGCAGTGGTCAGATTTATTGCCTGCAAGAATATCGTCCTCTACTGGTTTGACATGCACACCATTGTGGATGTCTTGACCTTGCCTAATGTGTTCATGTCTGCTATCCTTGGAGTCGATTGGATAGGCCTTCGCTTATTGAGGTTTGTATGGCTTACACAGTTGATAACCGTGATACGATTCATTCCTTTCATGAGCCAAGATGCAATGAATATAGTGTCATTGCTTGTATACTTTATCATCCTCTGGCTTGCTTCTTCTGGGATCATCCATTTGCTTGAAACTGAAGGAGATCCGTGGAAGGATTTCAAAAATGGATCCATGAAGTCGTTCTTTGTGTATACCTACTTGATCCTCGCAACGATATCAACAGTTGGATATGGAGACCTCAGACCTGAGACAGCTTCTGGACGGATCTTTATGACCTTCTTCATCATTGTGGGCTTGACATTTTTTGCTGCTATTGTACCAAGGTTGGCTGATATAACTACAACCTATTACAACCGGTCTCGATATGCTTCGTTCGAACGTGCTCGTGTGCCAAGGCATGTAATTGTCTGTGGCCACATCACCACAATCACTGCTGAAGATTTCTTGAAGGATTTCTTGCACCCTGACAGGGGCGACAGCAGGACTCATATTCTGTTTTTACACAAAGGAAAGCCAAGTGCAAGACTGGAAAGAGTGCTACGTCTAAATCACACCAGAGTACAATATCTTGATGGATCTGTGCTAAATAGCTGTGACCTTAAAAAAGCGAAGATAAAGGATTCACTTGCCATCTTCATACTGGCTAACAAGCATACTTTCTACCCTACAGAAGAGGATCACAGTAACCTCTTCAGGTTGGTTTCCATCAAAAACACGACTGTAGCAGTGCCTGTGATCGTTCAGCTATTGCATAGCTTCAGCAAGAAGCAGGTAAACAATATTGAAGGTTGGAATAGAGATAGAGACGTGGCTATTTGCCTCAATGAGTTGAAATTGGGTATCCTGTCTCGTAGCTGCTTGTGCCCAGGATTTTCTACACTTATTGCTAACCTATTTTACACGGCAGATTATTCTGCTCATCAGGTCTCAATAAGTGAAGCTGACGATGGAAGCACGTGGAAATCAAAGTATATTAAAGGATCGTCTAAAGAAATTTACTCCTCACACTTTTCTGGTTACTTCTTAAAACAGTCGTTTCACCAAGCTGCTGGTACCTGCTTCACTAACTTCAGCTTAATGCTTATTGCACTCGAATTTAATGGAAAAGTTTATGTTAACCCATCAATTGATATATTTCCACATTTGTGCATTGAAAGAAGCACTGTTGGATATTTTATTGCAGAAAACCAGGATCAAGTGAGAGTGGTGGAAAGTTTCTACCCTGAAAATGGTTTCACCAAATTTCAAACGTCTGTTCATGTGAAGAAACGAAATCGAATGGGATTGAAGAGTGGCAAGTCTATACTCGGCGCAGTATATTCAAGCCACAGCAAACGAGAGGATCATGACAATGTCAATCTTATCCAGTCTTATTCCGTTGAGCAAGACTCTGATGACGATTCTTCAGAATGCGGTGATTCCAGAGAAGGTAGAAGGTTCCACGTTTATGTCAGCGAGCCGAGTCGACTAGAGAAAGCCATACTAAATCCCGACATAGCATTTGAGTCCACTGCTGCAAGACCTAATGTTGACATCAAGGATCACATCATCTTGTGCATGTTTGCTGATGAAAACTCACCCCTTCTGGGTCTACACAGCTTTCTGAAGCCACTGAGAAGTACCAAGTTACCCCCAGAGCTTGTCAAACCAATTGTCATCGTAAGCAACAAAGAGTTTGTTCAGAAAGAATGGGCAATCATTCGCAATATTCCTCAAGTTTATGTCGTAGTTGGCAATCCCCTGCGTTGGAAGAACCTCACCTCAGCTAAAGTGTCCAAGTCAAGTGTGTGTGTGATGCTCACAGTCCCAGCTGGTAGCATGGAATATGAACAAGGAGTAATCGACAAAGAAGCTATACTCTGCACTCTCGGCATCAAAAATGCCAAGCGATTCAACAAGTGTGAAAAAGATGTCCAAGTTATTACTGACTTGCACCAAGAAACTAATGTTCAGTTTCTTGACTTCAATGATGAAGATGAGCCCGACGAAAGGATTTACAAAGCCCAACCCTTTGCATGTGGCGAAGCATTCTCAGCCTCCATGTTTGACTCAGTCACAAGTTCTGCTTTCCACAGTCCAGGGATAATGAAGTTGCTGGAGAGCCTCATCCAAGTATCTGAAACCAATTGTTTATGTCAAGCAGTCCCAATATCTGAAAGTGGTTTTTGCAAGAAAACCTTTCGAGAATTCTATCAGGTCCAGCTCAAGAACAACAGCATATGCTTGGGCATCTCCCGCAGATTGAATCCAGATAGTTCTCAGCGATATGTCATCACTTCTCCTGAGCCTCAACTTATTCTGCAGGAAGGTGACTTTGCTTTTGTTATTACAGAATAAACTGGACATTTTAATGCCACAGATTACTGAGAAGTGTTTTTGTCTCACAATTGTGAATATATGTAGTTTAGAACTTTTTTGGTGTGTGTAGTTCACATCCCTTTTGTTTGGTTGTGTCAATTCTTGTAGAGTTTATACATTTTTTGTTGTTGTTGTTTGTGGCTAGTTTAGTTGTGGAATGAAATTTCTAATAAAGGTACATTTTACACACAAGTACTACAACCTGACAATACATGGCTCAGCCAGCCACAACAGCCAGTAAGCCACCCAGATAGCTATTTGCACAATCTCACGTGATACATTTGCACTATCACGTGAAGCATAGCAACTTCGTGACCCCTAGCACCTAGAGCACCTGCAGTAACCACTACAACACCTAAAACACCTCCAGCTTGCCAGCTGCAGCTTCCAGGGGGGAAAGTACACCCCCATAGCCTATTTTCAACACAGCTGTGTGACAGTAACCACACCGACTGTGCGGTGTATCATGAATAATTCACGAGCTCAAACCGTTTGGTAAAGCATCGTCATTACGTGGGTGGTTAAAGTACGTAAAAGTTTCGCAAAGAAATCCGCAAACTTCTCTATTAGACTGTATATCGCCTGTTAGGCAATGCAGACTCCACTACTCTCTGCCATCTGTACAAGGTCCTTGTCTGGCCATGCCACAGCTTGATTATGTCTCCTCTATAGATCCTCCCACAAGGTGCACCGTAGTGGGTCAAGAACTTTGCAGCCAAAGTAACCAGTAGTCTGGCGGAGGGTCTGGGGACATTGCCTACCAAATTTGTTCTGGAGGAATGTGGAAGTGGGTAGTGCCCCACCTCCTTTATACCTGAAATTCTACCGCAAATTAGCCGTGATTGCTACACCTAGCATTGAAAGGGTGGCTGACACGTACAGGAATTTCTATTTGTTGTTGTGGAGGGTTATTTGCTAACAGTAATTGACAGCCACACTATTATTATTATGTGTGGCAAAAGATTTGGTATGACCATGTCCCCATACCGATTACCGATTCCCAGCGTGGAGGTTTGGTAAAGGGTCTCGCTATGCCGGACTACATGTAAGTCACCAGTTGGTCCCCGAATACTGACCCCAAGTCCCTAAAGGCGGAACTGGGTTGGCCTCTACTCCACAACAGAAGGACTATTCAGAAGATCTGCCTCTGTAGGAGGATTATCAGTGGCACCTCAATCATCCCTTCTTCCACGTTTACGAAAAATCAGAATTCCATTCCTGAACATGTTGTATTTGCAACCTCAAATAGAAATTTCAAAACTGCTGCTAAAATAAATTTACTTCCTCTCTAATTGTCATTCTTGTTCACCTTTATTTCTATCATTCCCTGCTTTGTTTTTGTTGGGGTAATAACTCGAGTAGGGAGTTGGTCACACCTGTTATCAGCAAATAAAATAAAAAATCATGATAGTTGGGACAAGAGATTCAGAAGCAAGAGAGGTAGACAAAGGAAAAGAGACTCCATGACTCAAGAAGGAAGAGCTGAAGAAAGGAAAAGTGGGAGATAAGAAGAGCTGAGATAGTTCAGAAAAGAGAGAGCAGGAGAGGGAATCTTATACAACATTAACTAATGGTAGAGAATGATAACTGAGCAAAATAACTTATGCTACTGCATTCTTACTTTGCAATATGTCAAGCGCCACTGTGTGGCGGGGTACTTGCTAGTTATTATTATTATTATTTGATTTTTTTTTTTTTAATGACAGGGTGCTGAAATGGAACACTTTAGCTGACTGAGTTGGGTGTGCAACATTATAGCTACAGGATAACCTTTATTTCACAAACTACAGTGACATCACTCACTTTATTTTTAGTCTGGCACAATTTTCGACTAGACAATATGTTTCATCATGTGCTGATTATACACCAAGTATCCTACCAATAACAACACACACACACACACACACACACACACATGCAGTACAGAGCTTCTAGGATTGAAGTTAGTTTTATTTTGAGAGGTAATAAGTTAATACCACTTTCCCTATTTTACATTACATTATTTTCTCGTAGTAGTTCCATCCTAGTCTAGTGGGCCAGACTCTTTACCGAATCTGGCCCAAGTCAGTAGAGGGTCTGGCTCCTGGGGGACTAGCTTCACCCTACCAACACATTTTAGTCAAACCAAATAATAGATATTGGTGCAATCAAATGCCATGATGAATAATTGCTGTACATTTACCATATTTATTTTTCTCTTTTTTTTTTTTTTGTTCAATTGTTGATGCTCTTCTTATTATCTTTTTAAATTCAGGTAATGTTTAGTTTTAGCAGAATTGGTAGCACGAGAGCATATTATATTGCCAGGTACATCCAATATTTTGTTACTGCATTGAAAATACTTTTTCCATTCAATGAACTCAAAATCTCAACCCTTTATATCCCAACTACCCTTTTCCAATGCAGTTTTACTCACTTATTATTATTCAACTGTTGCAATGTTTTGAAAATATTGTGTGAAGTTACATAAGCAACCTGCTACGTAGAATTTAATCAGTTGTGAAGTAATCTAGGTTAAAACATAAATTCAAAGTGCCATCGCTTTTATAAATTAATACAACGGGAATGAAATAATTGCGAACCAGTGTGAACAGAACTAGATTTGTTTGTTTGGAAAATGCTTTCTTTTCTTTTCCTCTGTTATTCCTCCACAAGGTTAAGGCCAGTAGGGTTGGGTAAAGGGTAACTTACGTAACTGCGAGCTACACTCCCATAGCCCTCATAAAGTCCGGCGTTGCCAGACCCTTTACCGAACCGCTACCGCGCTACGTAGGTCTGGCTCCGCCAGCCCTTACAAGTCAAAGTCACAACAAATACCAAAATCTTCTTCCTTGTAATGCTTCTGGTTTATACTACTAAGGCTGCAATTGGGAGAGTATTTTTTTTGTGCTGTTCAACAGTAAAGTGTCTTTGTAGATTAATGTTTGTGTGCGTGCGCATCCTCTGAAGAACTACAAAAAGATAAAGCTTACGCGGTTATTGCGTGAGCCGTTTAGAAGCAATCAGCGACTATGGAAAATTACACCACTACTTCGACTTCACCTTCTTCTTCCTGCATAGAACTTCTAGAAGGCAACAGTAGAAACTGGTGGCTTAACTTATCGGTATGCGGTATTATTTACCTGAGCTCTGTCAGTTTCAGTTTGTTCTATGTTGGCACAAAAATCTTGGTGAGAAAAATGACACGAAATTATGAGAGTGTAAAAGATAACGCCACTTGCTTTGTCAGAATTCATGAAGTATTTCGAGATTTCTTTAGGCAGCTCCTTCTGGGAGATAGCATTTTCAGCAAGGTAATTATCACTGTGAACCTTCTGTGTAATATCATTTTCTTGTGCCTGGCTGTACACCGTTCCACTGTTCCAGTGGATGCTGAAATAGTCTTTAGCCTACGACAGAAGCCTCAATTCATCATAGAACTCTTAGTTAACACAGAACTGGTGCTGTTCTCTGGGGCAAGGTTTTTTGCCAGCAGCAACAAAGTTTTGTACTGGCTTAGTCCCTACACTATAGTAGATGTTCTCACTCTACCTCATATAATAGTCTCTATAGCCCTGGGTGTGGACTGGATCGGTCTGCGCTCGCTGCGCTTTATATGGCTACTGGAAATCATCACGGTCATGCACTTGCTGCCTTTCATTGGTCGTACTCTCACAGATGCCGTGTCACTGCTCATGTACGTGATAGTCCTGTGGCTGACGTCAGCTGGAATCATCCACCTTCTGGAGTCCCAGGGCGATCCATGGAATAACTTCAAGAACGCTCAGTGTGAAACCTTTTTCATATACGCTTATATGATCATGGTTACCTTGTCAACCGTCGGCTACGGAGACATATCACCTAAGACTACACTTGGACTAATATTCATCACCTTTTTCATCGTCGTAGGTCTAGGTTTGTTTGCTGCCATGTTGCCGCGGCTGGCTGATATCACATCAACCTACTATCAAAGTACCCTTTATACCACTTTTAATACTAGCCGTGTATCCCGCCACGCTATCGTGTGCGGTCATATTACTAACACTACCGCCAAGGAGTTTCTGAAAGACTTCCTGCATCCTGACAGAGGGGACAAGAAAACTCACATTCTCTTCTTGAACGTTGGGAAACCAGATATCAAGTTGAGGGACGTGATTCGATCCTACGACACCAGAGTCCATTACCTGGATGGGTCAGTGCTGAACAGTAAAGATTTGCGCACGGCAAAGATCAAGAGTGCTTGTGCTGTGTTTATTCTCGCTAATAAAAACGCATCTGATCCTAGCGAAGAAGATAGCAGTAATCTGTTCAGGTTGGTGTCGGTGAAGAATACGGCCACTGAAGTGCCAATAATCATTCAACTCTTGCACAGCTTCAGCAAGAATCAGGTGTTCAATATTGATGGCTGGAACAAGTGCCAAGATGTAGCAATCTGCTTGAATGAGCTGAAGCTGGGATTGCTGGCACAGAGCTGCCTTTGTCCAGGATTTTCTACACTGATTGCTAATCTCTTCTACACGAGTGATACAACCATGCACTCTAACCAGCCGCCAGATGAACCTAGAAACTGGTTTGACCTCTACATAAATGGAGCCTCTAATGAAATATACACTTCATATTTCTCTGAGTACTTTTGGGGGAAAGACTATCACCAAGTGTCTCAGTTCTGTTTCAGAAATTTCAAGCTGATGCTTGTGGCTATAGAAAAAGGAGGTAAAGTCTATGTGAACCCTTCGGCAACCAATTACTCTAGCATCACTATTGGTGAAAACACCAGTGGGTATTTTGTTGCTCAGAACAGAGAGCAAGTTTGGGTGGTCGAGTTCTATTGTCCTCAAAGGCATTCCAGCTCTTTTCGATTGACAAGAAGAGAAGACACTCGTGCCACGAGCTTAGAGGAAGACAACATAGTTACTGTCACCAGTGCCCACTTCTATGCACAAACCTATCAAAAGAGATTGTTTGGAGGGAAAATAGCAAAGCAAAGATCAGCAAACAGAATCCGGGCTTCTATTGATGCTTCAAAACTTGCTCAGTTCAGCGAGACCAGTGAGAGATTTCACGTTTACGTCAGTGAACCCAATAAATTAGCGGCAGCTATTTTGAATCCAGAAATGGCTTATTTAGACGCCACCGTCACACAACCGGACATCAGCATTAATGACCATATAGTTGTCTGTCTATTTTCTAACTCTGAATCGCCACTCATGGGTCTACATGGGTTCTTAAATCCACTGAGAAACAGGCTACTGCCTTCAGGCACCATTAAGCCAGTCGTTATAGTGAGTAATAAAGCCTTCATTGAAAAGGAATGGACCATCGTTAGAAACATTCCAAACGTTTATGCGGTTGTGGGAAGTCCATTACGTTGGCCCAACTTGGAATCTGCTCAAATTTCCAAAGCATCTGTTTGTGTCATTCTGACTGCACCCTCTGGTTCGTCTAGTAAGGAGGATGGCATCCATGACAAAGAACCAATTTTATGCACACTTAGCCTCAAGAATGCTAAAAAACTTAAAAAATGTTCCAATGATATGAAGCTCATTACTGATCTTATTCACGACTCTAACATCCAATTCCTTGACATCGGAGATGAAGACAAACCAGATGAGAGGATATGTGAGACTCAGTTGTTCGCTTGTGGTGAAGCCTTCTCCGCTACCATGTTTGATTCCTTGACCTGTTCAGTGTTCCACACACCTGGAATACTCCAAGTGGTGGAGAGGCTTATATACCCTTCAGGGAAATCTTCCCTGCTGAAATCAGTTTCAATAGCCGATACAGGCTTTGCTGGCAAAAAATTTGTAGAGTTTTATGAATTTCAAATTGCTGAGAAGAACATGTGCCTTGGGCTGTTTCGAAAATTGCACGAATCCACTCACTCGAGGTTTGTTGTAACATCTCCTGATCCTCAGTTAATATTGAAGGAGAGTGATCATGCATTCGTGATTACTGAATAACTATTATCAGTGTGAGTTTAGAAACTACTTTATTTATTTATTATGATTTGCCATTTCTTTATTGTTTATAATGGCACTATCATCAGTCTGATAATTTCACTGCTTTCCTGTAAGCACAAACTCTTTAGTATACTTTGTCTACAATCATTTATGATCATCATTTATTGCTCTATAAATTATAAAGGTGCAATAGATATGCTCGTAGTAGCTAGTTGATTTATCTTAAATTACTTGAGCAATCATTAATATTTATATGTAATATTCTATCCATTCTAACATTAGTGTACGAATAGCTGCATTTGCTATGGTTGTGTGAACCCCCAGCCTTATAGCCGTTGTCAAATTGTAGACTACAAAAAAAGTAATAAATGGTTGGCAACTTGTGCTTGTTCTAGAATTTGGTGTGGAGAGATGCAACTGAGTGTGTTGTCAATCACTACAAGCACATTTTCAAAATCTATATTCTCATCAAATAAAAAACAACTCAGTTCTTCTTTTATAATTACGTCCTTCTTTTAACATAAATATTCCTCCCTGATAAGGCTCCTCAACCTGCCAACATTCATGAAGATAATAAGGGAGAACACAAGAAGACATCACAATGGTTATAGCTAGCTAGCTAAAGCAAGTAGACATTCCAATGGCACAATTCATATGCAAAATTGTATTGCTAGCTTTTCATCTAGTGTAGTCATATATATGTGTTAGTTTTCAACACAAGTCATTATATCCAGTGTAGTACATTGTAACTGACAAAGTTCATTCGTGCAAAACTTGTATGGTATCTAGCGTCAAGAGAATTGTAATTCTGAGTACAGTGAGTGCATAGCGCGTCAGGTATACAGTCTACAGTCAACACAAGTCTTCCTACACTTTGTGTCTAGCTATTTTCAAATAGAACATCTATAAGAAGTAAAGGCCTGTAGCTAGAAATAAGCAAACTAAAACTAGAACTTACACTTGGGTGTGATTTCTCCTTTCATAAATATAAGCTAAAAAAATAGCTAACAAACTACGATAATTAAGTTTGTATTCAAAACAACTCTATAAACTATAAACTAACGAATTACCATAGCTACAACGCTAGAGGCCGATTATTTGAGGCCTAACACAAACGAAACACTCGCCCGTTTTCTTTTTCCACGTGTCGAACTCCACTGGTAAAACGTCGTCGTCTCGGGCAACTAATTGGTTTTACGGCGTGCGCGTATTTAATTACATAATTGCTCGCCCACGTTCGTCCGCAAAGGGTTAACAGAGCACAAGCCTTCCTACACTTCCATCTAGCACCTTGTAGTTCAATACTTTAAGACGATAAAATAAACATGAACTGATTATAGTTATGGGCCATTATGGAGTAAACAAAGCAGTCCAACTTTTTTTAACTCATTCTGCCCCTCCTTCCCATCTGCATTCATTAATTCACTGCAGTAACATATTAGGAAAGTGCTTGTTACAAGATCAGATATTGTTATTATTATTGTTGTTATTTTTATAATTAAATGGAGCTAGTCAAGTAACAATTTTTCAACACATACTTATAAACAACAACAACAACAACAAAACAGGTTATACATGTTCATTCTCTGAACTAACACCCGGTAAAGCATCGTCAATATTACACTCGTGTACGACACGTGGAATATCATCAACTAACTGAGCATGCTCAACTGGTAGCTATAAAGGGCGCTTCTGGGAACGGTTTGGGTACAAAATATTGCGGCGGAACTCTCTTTAGTCGTCTGCTATGGACCTCGATCTGTCCAACGAGACCCTGAGATGTACTGTGGAGGGGAGGAGGAGGAACGTCTGGTGGATTTATCTAGTCACCAGCTTAGGGTTGTACGTGGTAGGAATCGCTCTCAGCTCTTTCTTCTCTGCGTCCAAGTGGTTGCTTGAAAAGAGAAGATCTAACAGAAACGAGCACTTCGGACCAAGCAATGGCTGCGCAGACAAGATTCGGAATTTCTTCAGGCAATTATTGCTTGGGAACACTCTTTACAGCAAGGCTTTCATCACTACAACTCTAGTATGTAATTGTGCATACATAGTCCTGGCCATATATAGAACTTACAACCCTAACTTAGCTGAAGAACCTTTCACTCTGACAGCTAAGCAACCTCAAAAAATGCTGGAGATAATTGTAGTCGCTGAACTTATCCTGTACGCGATAGTGAGGTTGATTGCCAGTAGAAACATAGTGCTGTATTGGTTGAGTCCTTTTACAATCATAGATGTGCTCACTTTGCCTCACATATTCGTTTCACTGGTACTAGAAGTTGACTGGATAGGCCTGCGCTCATTGAGATTCGTTTGGCTCACTCAGATCACGACCGTGTTCCGCTTCTTTCCTTTCATTAGTCTGGATGCCATAGACGTGATTTCTCTGATGGTGTATTTCCTCATACTTTGGTTGACATCCTCCGGCATTGTACACTTGTTTGAGACCCAGGGTGACTTTTGGAATAACACTGCCATTTGTAGACCTTTGTTTTTGTATGCCTACATGATAATGGCTACGGTATCGACTGTAGGCTATGGCGATGTCTCCCCGGAGACAGTAACTGGACAAATCTTCGTCACCTTCTTTATCATCGTTGGCCTCGCCTTCTTTGCAGCCATGCTTCCCAGGTTAGCTGAAGTTACCTCCGGCTACTACCATCGAACTCAATACACTTCATTCGATACCACACGAGTTCCTCAGCATATTATTGTGTGTGGCCACATAACAAATGTAACAGCTGAAGACTTCCTCAAAGATTTCCTGCACCCAGACAGAGGTGACAAAACGACACACATTCTTTTCTTGCATCCAGGAAAGCCAAACTCTGAGCTAAAGAAAATTCTGGGCTGCTATTTTACTCGCGTCCAATATCTCGATGGATCTGTCTTGAACAGCTGCGATCTACAGAAGGCCAAGATCAAAGAATCTAAAGCTGTTTTCATCCTTACAAACAAGAACACCAGCAACCCCACGGAGGAAGACAACAGCAACTTGTTCCGGCTCGTTTCAGTCAAGAACACAACAGTCCATGTCCCCATCATCATCCAGCTTCTGCACAGTTTCAGCAAGAAGCAAGTGTTCAACATTGAGGGATGGGACAGGCACAGGGACGTGGCCATATGTATCACAGAGCTAAAGCTAGGCCTGCTAGCTCAGAGCTGCCTTTGTCCAGGCTTTTCTACTCTCATTGCTAACCTATTCTACACTTCAGACTTTCCTTCGCAGGCCACTTCTTCTATCGATGCAGAAAGTGACACTGGAAGGTGGAAGGAGCTCTATGTCAAAGGTGCTTCAAAGGAGATTTATTCTTCCAAGTTTTCGCCCGCATTTTATCGCAACACATTTCACCAAGCAGCTCGAACGTGCTATGATGCTTTCAGCCTCATGCTAATAGCAATAGAAAAGAAGGGGAAATTGTACGTCAATCCTTCTGCGACCAAATTTCCAGATGTCATCATTGATCAAGACACAAATGGCTACTTCATTGCTGAAGATCAATCCCAGATCTATGTTATAGAAGGCTATACTCCCAGCCGTAGCAGCATGCTGTTTCGTGGCTCCTTCAGGATAAACAGGCGGAGCCAACTAATTGGAAAGAACACTCCCATACCTCTGGATGATTTTGGTGAAAATGGCTCAGCTCAGCTCAAAAATTTTTCAAAAGGACGAGCGAGCGTACAAACAGATGCCGATAACCTCATAATTCCCGAGCACTATGATGACTCTGAAGAAGCTAACAAGTTCCACATGTATATTAGCGAACCCAACAGGCTTGAAACAGCCATCTTAAATCCTAACGTGGCTTTTTTCGACAGCGCACTGGAACAGCGTGAAGTAGATGTCAAGGATCACATCATTCTTTGCATTTTCGCAGATGGAAACTCTCCTTTGATGGGCCTTCACAGCTTCCTGAAACCGTTACGAAGCAAGAGCTTGTCACCTGAGTTTGTTAAGCCTGTGGTGATAGTAGGTGAAAAAGCTTACATAGAAAAAGAATGGGGCATCATACGAAACATACCCAATATCTACATTGTGGCGGGAAGTCCCCTGCGCTGGTCAAACTTAAAGCTGGCAAAAGTATCAGATTGTAGCGTCTGTGTGATGCTCACGATCCCTTCTGGCTCAGCAAACCGAGAGCAAGCCATCAACGACAAAGAAGCAGTGCTTTGTATCCTCAGCATCAAGAATGCCAAGAAGGTGAACAAGTGCAAGTATAACGTTCAAACTGTAATAGATCTTTTTCAAGAATCCAACGTGCAATTCCTTGACTTTGGAGATGAAGATGAGCCCGATGAACGAATTTACAAAGCCCAGCCCTTTGCCTATGGAGAAGCTTTCTCTGCTTCCATGTTTGATTCTGTTACAAGCTCAGCTTTTCACAGTCCTGGTATAGTCAGCCTCGTAGAGAGCCTCGTCCAGTCTTCGGGAGGCTCCTCCCTCTGTTGTGCCCTGCCCATTGCTGACACTGCATATATGAATGAAAAATTCAAGGATTTCTTCATCTCACAGTTGGACCAGAAGAACTTTTGTCTCGGAATATCGCGAAAGCTTGAAGGTGAATCAGAAAGATTCGTCATTACATCACCCGATCCTGACCTTATACTCTTAGAAACCGACTTCGCATTCGTCATAAAAAGATAGAAATATTGAAGTTTCTCATTATTGTGACTCGTATTAATCCTTTGTTGTTGTGCTTGTTTTCTGAGTGTGATATGATCATTTTTATAAATAATAACTATAACAACAATTTTTTTCATAGTTGAACACTTTCCTTTTGTTCTTATTCACATGGTGTGTGTGTGTGTGTGTAAAAAAAACATAATTTGAATTAAAATTTTGAAAGATGATGACATTACATTTTGCATTGCTAGACATGAAATTCTAATAACAGGGAACAAATACTGATGCTCTGGTCTGACTGAATGGTATAATAATGTATACCATACCATACATCTGTCCACCACTAATACTGTTTGTTTTGTTGTTGTGATTGCTGCTTATACCAACTGTTGCGAGAGATTGTAAACTGCCGGGGGATCTTTTGTTAAAATTTTCAGAAAGGAAACAATGATGCACCGTAAAAGCTGGCACATTACGGCTTCTGAAAGTTCAAACTTCAAGATCAGAGGATTACCTTTAAAGCAAATAACCTCACAACATACCAGTTATTAATACGATAGGTGTTGAGCTTCATTAACTTCATGGCCACTTGAGTGAAGCAACTTAGCTATGGCTAAATAACGAGTCCATTGTTCACAGCGTTTGAAGACACTCTTTCTTTGACCTGTTTCCAGGTAAGCCTTGGAACTTACACCAATTGTTTATTTTACTGCTTGCACTTCCTCTTTAGCTTTACACACTTCACTTCTCAAGCAGTAGGAGCCAGCTACATCAAAACATGCTAATGCACTTCTGCTTGAGTAGTCTTAGCTTGAGACAAGTGTAATTCAAGAGAGTGTTCAATATCATAGACTCCCCCCCCACAGAATGCTAGCTGTACCTGTGTCCATGCACGAATAAAGCCTCTGGTGTACATCTCACACAGCGGTCCCACTTATTTCATCTCTTTGAACATGATTTGTTGCTGTTGTTGTTGTTGTTTTCAGTATGGTATCAGTCAGTATCCAACAGAATGATATAACCATGATGCAGCTTTTATTTTTATTTTTATTGTATATGTAGATAAAAGATGGATAACATCATAAAATTGTTTGAATCACCATTTTCCTATTTACAAGTTAGAAATCCAGCTACGGACTTGGCGTAATAGTGGGGCTTCCTGTCTGCAGGTGTCGCCTCTAAATCAGACAGGGAACAAGCACCTGTCAACACCAGGAGAGACTTCATCCCAAAATTCAGGCCAAACTGAATATCTGTTTTCAATCTACACAGCACATGATGTAACAGCTCAATGTTAGCACGTTTGTATACCAATATTATTACTGAAACTCTATCAATGGTTATACCTATGTAGCTATACATAAACATGTATATCTATAATATGCATACACTCATGCACCAGACAGTGACAAAATTGCTTTTCCTCTTTTTTTTTTTTTGGGGGGGGGGGGGGATTATGAGTTGCAAGCTGATGTTCTGGTGAAAGTTCTTTTAGTTAGAAGGCAGCAGATGTTGCTATTCACTGGTAATTTATATATTTAACTCAGAAATACTTGTGTACTCAAACATCTGCATGTCTGCAATCTAAAGCAACAACTGCTTTACTGCCTCAATTGCAATATCAGAGCTTCCACACAAGCAAGCCTCAAATTACTAAAGGCTTTTAAAATAGATGTTCATTTAACGCATGAAAATTCTCCATGTATACACACTCATTATATCCCCCCCCCCCTGCCCTAGCAACAACAACGACAACAAATTTTACAAAACAGAAAGCACAGCATCGTGACCAGCCTACAATTATTATAATGAGTTATTCACATCCCCCATTAATAGTGTACCTTGTAGATGTTATCAAAATTGTGACATTGAAAATGTGCGGATTATTATATGAAAATATAAACAGAGTAAATTCTACTACCAACTGTGAGTGGGTAATTATAAACATGGCCACTCTATCAGAAGAGAGCAAACAGATAGGGTAAGATAGCACAGGAAATAATCGGCGAGAGAGAGCGACGCTGGCAGAGGCCAGAGAGCTAAAATGGCGGAAGCCATAGGGGGAGACTGGCAGAGGTCAGGGAGTGAGAGTGGCGGAGGCCAGTGAGTGAGGCAATTAATATGGGAAATACAGGTATATCAGAATGGTTATATTGGCAGGGCCTGCTCTGGGTAGAGAACCAAGCCGTGAGGAGGTGGAGGAGCTGGACCTTACAACGTTTGCCTCGGAGAGAAGATTGGACGAAGCAGACATGAGCAGAGGGGCAGGAGCAAGCGTGGTAGGAGAGCCCAGCACCGCAGAAAAGGTAGATGAGGTTCTCCCCTTTATTGTGAGCGAGGCGCTACCAGTTGTCCCAGGGAAACTGGTAAAGAGGATTCTACGGGGAGAGTTTACGGACATGGCAGAACTCCTCAAGGATAATGTGGAGGCAGAGAGGAGGAGGCTCCTTAGTGGAGAGACCAGATCAGGGCAAAGGAATGGACGGAGAGAAGTCCCAGATTTCGAGAGCTGGCTCCAGTGTTTCAGCGCCTATGCCGCAGTGATCTGCAGCAAATTCCCACACAAGGCCAGGGAGTTGTGGGCCTACCAGGCCTTTATGATCACTGAGCATAGAGAGCGTGGTGGGCGCGGGTGGTCTCTATATGATAGTGCCTTTAGGCAATAGATTGCCTCCCTGGGGGCTGCCGACTTTGCCAAGGTAAGTCAGAGCCTCTACTCCACCACATTCTTAGCATATGGAGGAAGGGGGCAGTTCTGCACTGGATGCCTGATGGCAGATCACTCGCAAGAGGACTGCGCAGTGCATCCAGGGAGAGATGTCCCAGTCGTGCGGCTGCGGGATACAGCCTCAACCCCGGCGAGAAGGGAAGACCCTGAGTGGAAGAGGCGGAGAGCACGCAGGGGGGCTTGCTTTGCGTTCAATGATGGACGCTGCGCAGCCCCCCACTGCCGATTCGAGCATGTGTGCTCGACCTGTGGCGGAAACCACAAACGGACTGCATGTCGAGGACCTGCACGAGATCAGCAGCGAGAGAGACACTGAATGGACAGAGAGCCTGATGGATGAAAGAGAGACGGAGTCATACAGTATAAAGTGTGAATGATGCAATTATGGCGCATGGAAATAGATATATTATAATGAAGTTGTTAAAAAAAAAAAATATGAATAAGTATTAAATAATTAAAATATGCAGGGCATAGCATAGGACCAAAGGTTGGTAAAGGGTAGTGTGAATAGGCAACCCCAGACTACCAGTTGGTAAAGTAGGGTAAAAAATAAAAATAAATTAGGTAAAGGGGGTCAAAGTACTGGTAGTAGATGGGTAAGGGTCAGTAAAGGTGGAAGCTTTGAGCAACAGGCTACGGTATTATTAATCATCACAGGTGACGGCTTGTTGTACCCGTACACCCAGCACCTAGAGGTGCTCGACAGCAGAAGGCCCCAGCAGAGGAGGGCGGTGCCAGATGGGCTGCGGAGAGTGGTGACGCCGCTGATAATTGAAGAATGGGAGAGATGTCTGCGAGACCACCCCGACAGAAAGTATCGGCAGTACATACTCGCGGGTCTGCGGTACAGCTTCAGAGTGGGGTTTCAGTACGAGGTGAATGAGACAACATTGGCGCAGACCAATATGCAGTCTGCCATACGGAACCAAGAGGTGGTGGACAAGTACCTACAGCAGGAGGTAGGCCTGGGGAGAGTAGTCGGACCACTTAAGAAGTGGGATGTACCAGGGGTGCACATAAGCCGCTTTGGGGTAATAGAGAAGCCCCACTAACCAGGGAAGTATCGCCTGATTGTAGACCTCTCACACCCAGAGGGGGGGAGCATCAATGACGGGATTGAGGCTGAGATATGCACCCTGAAATATGTCTCAGTGGACACAACAGTGGCAAGGGCAGTGACCCATGGCAGGGCAGCTAATCTTTCTAAGTTCGATATTGAGAGTGCATATCGGATGGTACCAGTACACCCAGAGGACAGACATTTGCTGGGAATGGAATGGAAGGGTAAATTGTTCATAGATACAACTCTACCATCTGGGCTGCGATCAGCGCCAAAAATATTTAATGCATTGGCTGACGCAATGCAGTGGTTCCTGGAGCGAGCAGGCCTCGAAGCAATCCACTACCTTGACGACTTCCTCCGGATCAGCTCATCGAGTGAGGCTGAGGGTGCGACTGCACTCGCGTTGGCCCTTGAGAAGTGCAGACAGCTGGGAGTGCCTATTGCGAGCCACAAAACTGAAGGCCCCACAACGACAATTACATTTTTAGGTATCGAGCTAGACACGGTGGCTCAGACCATGCGGCTTCCGTCAGAGAAGCTAGGCCGGCTCCAGCGGATGATTGAGGGATGGTCAGGCAGACGGTCTTGCATCAAAAGGGACCTGCAGTCCTTGATTGGGCTTCTCCAGCATGCGTCCAGTGTGGTCAGGCCCGGTAGGACTTTCCTGAGGCGCATGATAGCGCTTCTGTCAGTGGCTAAGAGACCTCACCATAGGATTCGGCTGAATGTGGGCTTCCGCTCGGATTTGCAGTGGTGAGCATCATTTCTGCCTGGCTGGAATGGCATCAGCATGATGGCTGGGTGGAACCGTGCCCAATGGTCAGATGCTTCAGGATCATGGGGGTGCGAGGCATATACATCGACAGGCCAATGGTTCCAGTTCAGCTGGCCAGAAGCATGGATGGATCTCCACATAACCGTCAAAGAACTGCTGCCCATTGTCCTAGGCGTGGCAGTGTGGGGTAGGCAGTGGGCAGGAAAGACAATCCGATGTCGATGTGACAATGCTGCCGCAGTGGCAGTCATCAACTCCGGCTCTAGTAAAAGTGAAAGGATGATGCACCTGCTGAGGAGTGCCTTTTTCTTCACAGCAGCATACAACATCACGGTAGCAGTGCACTTGCCAGGGGTTGAGAACAGTGAGGCCGATGCATTGTCACGTAATGACCACTTGTCCTTTTTGATGCAGAATCCGGACGCCAACCAAGAACCAGTAGTCATCCCCTGGCCCGTTATCGAAGCACTGGTCAGGCAGCGCCCAGACTGGACATCGCAGAACTGGGCAAGGTTGCTAGCAGATTGCTTGCAAAGGGTCTAGCAGACTCGACCCAAAAAACATACCTTAGTGGTCAGCAGAGGTACCTAAGGTTCTGTGAAAGTGGGGACAGAATCCCAGCGCCAGCCTCAGAAGAAACATTGGTGCTGTTTGTGTCTCACCTGGCGAAGGAGGGACTAGGACACCGTACGATAAAAGTGTACCTGGCGGCAGTGAGGTAGCTGCACATTCAGGAGGGAAAACACAACCCCTTCAACCAGGAGCCTCTCCAGCGGCTCCACTACGTTCTGCGACTGCTGGGTCGTAGCCTGTGTCCGAGGGTACAGTCATTTCCCCCGAGCGTAGAAACCCAAAGAACCCTAGGCACACTGCTGCCCACAGCATGATTGTCTCCTGCTGACGGCTCTCCTTCTCCCAGACTCCTTTCATAAGACAGAGGATGGGTGGTGTCATGGGTAGTCTCTCTCTGCCACTCCCCCCTTTAAGGGCTTCCTCTCTTTTCATCCCCCCCACCTGAGCAGATGTGATATTGCTGTAAACGATGCCAAGAAGCCGACAGTGATGAGGATCACATTGAAGCAGTCAAAGACAGACCCCTTCAGGAAGGGTGTAGATCTCTTCCTGGGAAGGACAGCGACGGATTTGTGCTCAGTGACAGCAATGTTGAGTTACCTGGTGGTGCGGGGAACTCAACGAGGTCCTTTGTTTATATTCAGAGATGGACGCTGACAAGAGAGCGATTAGTATCAGCCGTCAGGGCAGCACTACAAGGGGCAGGGCTTGACTGTACCAAATATTGCGGACATAGTTTCCGCATAGGAGTGGCCACAATGGCAGCCAGCAGAGGGATGGAGGATGCAATAATTAAGACTCTGGGGAGATGGAGGAGCTTGGCCTACCTGGAGTATATCAAGATTCCGCGGGAGCAACTGGCCAACTACTCCAATGTCCTAGCAGCCTAGAGGGACAGACCAGGGGAGCACCGGGGGTGAGGCTAACTGAGAACACACTTTAGTTCAAGTCACATCATGTCACTAGAACACTATTCAACCATGTATTTGTATATCATTGGATTAGAAAGATAAACCTTGTCACGTGAGCACTAAGGGCACATAGTGGGGGGCAGGGTTATTATTGTTGGTGCTTGGGGGGTCAGGTCTGACCTTGGGCAGGGGCAAAGCCCCCTTTTGCCTTCACGGATTCCCCCTAAGCACCACTTAGCACCTTAGCAGGTGGTCAGGGAAGGGTCCGCCCACGCCTCTGCCAAAACCACACAGTCTCAATTGAGGTAAGCAGAGGTGGGTGTCGGGGTGGGAGTGGTTAATCAGCGAGGACCGTAAGTCATTAACTCTAGTCTCTAGTAGCAGATTATCAGTACCAAATCTGAGATAAGAATGCTTGTATATTGTGGGGTCATCCACTCGAGCCGAAGACAAAGGGAGTCGACCAGCTATCACCGCAGTGAAGCAGAGAATGGCCAGAAGGTACACTGCCTCCAGAGTTCGAGACGTGACCAGTCCTGTGGGTTGATTGAGTCCATTCTAAACTTCTCCAGCAAAGCTAACCAGCAAATTTACCCTTTTCAGACTGATTATCCCAAGTTCATGTAATTAATATAATACACAACTAGACACGAACTGAACTTCAATACACACGAACAAGCGCAGACTCACTTCTGTCGACACTTTACCAACTGTACATGAACAACACACACACACAAACATGCTAATACTCATGATACAGAACTAAGTCAACATTAAAATATTTCAACTATCTAATTAAGCCTACTTCTTTATCTTCTTTCTTCCCTCTTCTTCTTCTCTGTTCTCTTCTCTCTCTTTCTCAGCTGCGGAGTGCGCCCCCACATTTATTTACAGGCTTTACCAGTGTTACGTTAGAGTTGGTTGAACAACAAGTCTAACAGAAGCAAGAAATGTCTGCCTTAATTACTTTGGTTAAAGGAATCAAATTTTAGGCTCCATTGCAGAGTTTATTAGTGAATAAAAGATTAGCACGCCTGTATCCATCACAACCACATAGAAATGTCCATCAATAATGGCAGATGTAGCCCATCCCATAGTTCGAGGATATTCAAAATATTTTGTCTGAGTGTCCGGTTTATCCCTTCTTTCATTCACTAATACATAAATACTCTCATCAACAAACTGCCTGGTGGTCAACACATTCTCCATGCTAGATATCTTCAAATTAGTATATTTAGGTTCATGACCCTTGAGACATCTCAAGTCATCTACCCCACTGGAAATGCCAAGCTCATTACCCTCATGTACACTGGCAGTTCATAACAACCACCTAGCTCATGGTGTAGGAAGCAATTTTAAGGTGTAGAGGCCAATCAAGCGGTCCCACATGCCACGCCTACAATATTAGGTGGGTATTAAATGTAATCCAAAAATTGACATTATTAGTAAAGTGATGTAAAATTGATGAAGGCATTAGCTAACCATACCTTGTCAAGGAAGAATTTTTAAGTTTGACAGAATCTAAAAAACACTGACTTTTTATCTTAACCTGTCTAGATAGACATGTTGTTACAGTGACTGTAGTAGAAGGTAAAGTCTTTATGATCTAGTAGAACTCGCCCTAGAGTGATGAATATCAAATTTGACTATTCCATCTTTACAGTTAAATAACCCCTCAGGTGAGGTAAACAGAATAAACATTACTCATTGAAGTTTCTTATTCTTACTGGTTAACAGTGATACAGATTGTTCTATCATCGTAGTCTTGCGTAGAAAGACCCTTTACCAATTGTATTGGCTATGCAAGGCTATTATTGTTGCTACAAGGCCACCAACCCATAGGATTGAAAAATTCTTACAATCTATTTCTTTGCAAGATTCTTTGCAAGATCTCGTTTGGGAACAAAATGAGAGATCCGATCCATGGCTTGAGGAACTTATTTTCTTACCAACATTTTAGTTACCGGCTACCAAAAAATGTATAGCGTATGCGCAAGAGTGACTAAACAATTAATATTGTTGTTGTTTTTTAAGTGTAGCGGCCATGACCGCTACGGCCGCTACAGTTCCTACCCCTATGTAGCCTACCAGTTCCACATATAAGAACTATCCAACCAGGCCAAAAGCAGCTGCTAAAATATCTATCAGGAGGGGTGTGTGGAAGAGACCCTTTGAACCAACACAGCCAACTATACAAGCTTTACTCCCAGTTAGGTGAAGATATCTAGTATAGAATAAACCATAAACTTTACCACTTATTATAGTCAGGCAGAGCGGCACATCAAACTATTTCATTCTTGCCTTTTCACTCGCTACCCTGATCGTGAACTTATTGAATGCTCCAAGAAATATTGACCGCTAGTCCACGCCCCTGCATAGTTTGACAATGAATATTTATGGCGGAGCTATCCCTGAACATTTACTATTTGGGAAAAGTATCCGAATCAACACTCGTCATATTCACACTTGTAATTCACTCGCCTTTGTTTCATGAAAATACTTATGTTGCTCATGAAATATCTCCCTATATTATACACTTACTTGTGTAATAAGTATTATATATTATAATTGGCAAGCGAGCGAGACACTATCAGGGGTAACACAATTTGAAATAATCGGGGATATTTGTTTGTTTATATATAATGTGTGGATGTACATAATATGTCATTTTGTACTTTGACCCTCGCATTTTTGTGTTCCTTTCCCATACATCCACTAAACAGAATCTTTCGGTTTAGCGATCCCATATCATTCAAGGAAATTTAATTAGCCTGTTTTAGGTTGTTTCTGAATGACACAAGACGCACTTAGGTCTTAATACTTACTGTTATACTCAACACTGTGCAGTAATTCTTTAGAACTTCTTGTTTTTTCAAGTCCCAAAATGTTATGGTGAAAGGAGGTTACTATGGTATTGAGACCCTTTACCAGACATAATTTCAAAAACTCTGCCGTTTATATAGCTGTGAGTGCTTGTTGTCAAGAGCTACTGGTAATTCAGATAGTCAGAATGCGATATTAGAGACTACAGAAAATACAAGTACTGGGGAAATTGAGGTAAGAAAGTAGTTCTATATTTGTTAGCAAAAGTATGGTCACAACGGCTAGTACTTCAACTATTAGAAATGGACTGATAAATTCTTTTGAAGTGTTTCGTTTGTGCACAGGCTCGCCCGCCATTTGTGCACAAGCACATCACTATATTTAGGTATATATATATATAATAGACTAGTATATATTATATATATATAATATATTACCTAAATGCTTTCTCATCTAACATTTCTAATTGAACATTCTCACTGTTTAATTACTAAGTTAACTTCTGATTGAAACCATCCTTACGTATCTCCAATCATTACTGTCTTTGCTGGATCCAGTTTGGTCCTGAACAAAAATAAAATCATAATTACTCCGTGAACTGGACACGGCCAAAATTCTATCAGAATTGAAGCCCGGAGGACCTATGAACTAGTTATTGTCAAGTGAAAATTAAACAAACGAGCAAACACAAACAAACAAATAAACAAATAAATAAGACAAAAGTTACTCTTCAAATTAATATTTAAACTGCAGTTCTCTGCAATCTGTAGGATACATTAATTTAAATCATATTGGATTCCTGTACGTGACAACACACATGAAGATAGATCCTGGCCATCATTCCTGATATCATAATCTATTCTATAGCTATCTCTCTATGTCAGAAATTGACTACAATTTAATGTGAAGTCTTCTTCATGCCATTTCTCACACAAGCTAATTGCCAGTGCCAGTTGACAAACAGTTGCTATTTACATGGGGGGGTTATCAAATGAATAATAGAGTTAATATAGAGTAGAATACGGTGCGACTTCTTTAATTCCCAGACTTGATCTGATTATTTATTAGTGGACACTTGGCCCTTAGGGGTGATTTTATAAACTTGGGGGGTTATACAAAATGGGGGGGGGGGGCTGCATTTTCTGATTAAAACTAGACCTACAATATGTTCTAACTCTCCACAAGATGCCATCAAAAGTCTTTCTTAGTTTCACTATTTTATTTGTCTTTCTGCTTTTATCAAACATATGTAAAGCCATTTTTCCCTAATGTCAATTAGGTCGTTGGATTGTCCGAACTTGTCTTTGTATCTAGCAATCTCTTACAAGACGTGTAAGCCATTAATGTTCGTGACACACTTTAACATCATGAAGTTTACGTCAAAATAAGATATTCAAATCTCAGTTCTGTCTCCAAGCAAGACGGTATCTATTCAGAGTATGCAGAAGAGGGAACAGGGATTTACAACCCCTTCTCTGATCTTACACAAGGAAGACTCCCCCTCCAGCTATGACAGTTGATGGTTTCATTCTGACAAAGTACCCTACGCTCTACACTCACTGCCACCATTAATTTGTGCGAGAAATTGGGTATATTTGCTTGAGAGCTTGATACCATAGCTTAATGCGTGAGACTTATGCCGGACGTGTGATAGTCGAGAGAGAGAGAGAGAGCTTCCCTAATGTTAAAGACCATGATGGTTAGAATACGAGTTGGCAAGTTTGCACTTTAAATGCCCCAGGGGATATAGATCACCTTTGGACTTACGCTTGTTGGATGACTTGAAACATAGGTGGGTTGGGCTTCCCTACGACGATAGGCTCACGTTGACATCCATGCTTCACGCTGGCAACCAGGCACCCGGTCCCTATGGTTACACGACATGTACACAGTTCAGTTTAATCTACACCAAAATATAACAAAAAAAGTAAATAAACTAGAGGTTGCTTGTGTACAAATGGCGAGTGAGCCTGTGGTTGTAATTAAAAAATATATATTACACTTTAATCTGGAAGAGGTTGAATTTTACTACCCTGCATTACTAAGTTCAGTACAGTTCAATTAAAGTTACAAGTATAGTCATTAACAATTCTTATACATGGTACGTTCAAACTGTCCAATCAGATTGCTCAGTTTGTGGTGAATATATTTCACACCCACCTCCTAGGAGGTGCATAAGTGAACCGTCCACCAATCGAAATTAGTTTTTGTGCATTTCCTATAGCCTAGAGCCATGGTGCAAGTCGGCTGCACCCGTATGTTGGGTTGGTACAAGATTTACACTATCCTTGGTCCTTCGGTTGTGTAAATCCCATACCAACCTCCACGTCATAGTGTAACCTGTACTACTATTAGTTAACAACTACATTACTCTCTTACCTCAGTGTTCTGGATTAATGGTAGCTTTTGCAGTACATACAATTAGCTGTTCTTGCTAAGTGAAGGAAGTACTAGTAGATCTTGAAAACAGGCTCTGCTTTTTAGTGAACTAGTATATTATACCAGTCATTATCACTAAGAAATACCAAATTATTTTCTTCCCTCAATAAACAGTAGATTCTATTGTATCAATGTAAGCTGTTCTGACTGTCCTCCAAATGACCAGTAGCTCCCGACAAAAAGCACTCTGCTACTAAGAAACAGAGAAGTTTTTACATTAAATCTGGTAAAGGGTCTTTAATACCACGGCTACCATTGGCCAACAATGGCAACTTCTTGTGATAGTTTACCAATTGCTAAACATAACCATTTTAAGCCTATCACTAGCATAATAATAACTGAATCAATACAGATGTTTTGACACCTATAGAGAGGTAACCTTCCTTGTTTCCACCTTTAATTGTCTGTATTATTATTTTATTGTTATAATGTTAGTGATAAAGCTAAAACAATTAAAATTGCTAAACATTATACTTGAGCTTCAAGAAAACCAGACATGAGAAAAATACAGAAATTTACTGATAAAGGGGTGTGGCTCATAGTGGGTGTGGCTCATAGTAATAAATCTGCTAGCTCAACTACAATTTGTAAAAAATAAAATTTAAAGGATCAATCTCAGACTTTTTGTTTTTGACACATTAAGTCTAATCTCCCCCAGGGGATAATCCCACGTACTTTAACGACCAGATTAACCTTCATTAATTAGATTAACCCTATTTCATTTCCACATTAATTAACCTAATTAACACACACTTTATGACACCTTATCCAATTAACAACTACTTACCCGTTATTGTAATTAGATCAACTCTAATTAAGCCTGACTCGTCAGACTACTCACAGGGTTATAGCGGCAAGAGGTTCCTAGGACACAAACCAACGTGGCTGCTATACAGCAAGTGTTACACAAATGGTCTTTCATTTCCTTGATAAAAAGTAATGATTTAATCATCACACATGGGACAAGAGATATTTATTGTTTCTGTACTTTTAATCTCCATAGTTCCTCTACTTTCTTGGGCAACCCTTAATCACCTTTTTTTTTACATTTTTAATATTTCTTTATTACTTGTTTTATTAGATGAACTCCAATTAACCTTGACTCATTAGGTACCCACACGACTACAGAGGCAAAACATCCTAGGACATGAAGTGTTGCTGATGCTAGCAAGTACGATACTCGAAATACAATTATAATTGATCAGTGGTACCAGTGCTCTGTTCTGTACTGTTCATCCATTCGTTGTCACTTAGGCTACATCTTAATTACTGGTATAAATAAATAACAAACAGTATATATTAATTAAATAGAGGGCATAGGTTGAAAGTTCATGTGTTATGGTAGCCTTCAAATTAGCTAATGGGGCAGAAAGAGTCTATGACCAAACACACACACACACACCACACAATTTAGCCTTTTAAATATCAGCATCCTTTACGAACTGGTAATATGGTAAAGGGTTTGTAATGCCATAGTAACGGTTGTCATATTTTTTTGTGTTAATCTATATTTTAATGAATTAATTAAATCCTATTAAAAATATTTTTCTGTTCTATCAAAAGCACCAAGATCGCTGAGGACAGCAAGGCATGTCACATGTGTTAAAAAACACATCATGCAAACACAACAAACTAATTTTTTTTTAAACTAATCACACCTAATGGTATCTTGTCCATCTAATTCTTATAGACTAGCAAAGAGCATCATAGATAAAGACAGAGAAGTCATAATTTACTTCGGGCAAAAAAAATTTTTTTTTTTTAATGATATCAGTGAGCATTAGTAAACGTTTTACTTTTTAGTTTTAAACTTATTCAATATAACAGCAGAGAAGTTTTAATTAAACAGAGAATATGCACTCCTGAAACTCTAAACTCTGACCTCCCACGGGATGGCTAACATTCAAACTGAACGTGTAGGCCAACAACCAGTAGACAACCAACCACAGTTTGACCACTTCACTCCATGAAGAGAGGAGGCGGGGCATGGTGGGAGGCGGGGCAGGCTGAGGAGTACACAAAACAAGAACAAAGAACTAAATCTTGTCACTCTCTAATTCAATAAAGCCACTACAAAGGTAATTGCCGTGGAAAAAGAGCCTGGAGGGCGAGCATATGTGCTCGTGGTGAGGAGAGTGGTTGGTGAATGGTACCCTCTGGCTCCCAGTCAAGTGGCATCAGCTGAACACTGATGCCACTAAGTGAGGTAAGGTTAACGAGATTGGGCGTGGCGGGAGCAGCCATAAGACGGACCAGAGTCAACGGAAACAGAGTGGACAGCCAGCTGACCTTCTTGGTCAGAGCCAAGGAAACTAGTGGGCCAATTGAATGAAGTGATGGGGCTTAAACGAGCTGAGTGTGGTTGAACAGCTGTAGCCTTGGACAAACACAGCAAGGTGCTCTGAAGCTCCACCAAATGAACACAAAGCAAAACAAATTATTGATGTGATTTTTACTCAGGATTCTTTACCAAGCTAAACCCATTCACTATTAGCAGGTTGGTGTCAAGTCTACTGGTAATTCAGATAGTCAATATGGCTAAATGGATACTACAGAAGTTTTCGTAACACTTGGAAATTGTAGCTGAGAAAACGATTCTGTATATGTTTTAGCCCAACAGCATACTGTAATCATACAGATGTTGGTGGGGGGAGGGAAGGGGGGGAGGGGGGAATTATCGCTGATAACTGTCTCGATCCCAAGGGTGGTCTAGCAATAATTCCGAGAGTTGCTATGGTAGCGAGGGTCACTAAAAAGTATGGACTACAAGAAGCATAATTCGTTCTGTTTTCGCCACATAAAACTCTAGTTTTAACTCCTTCTAGAAGAAGCAAGGCTGTAGAGCACCAATGGGTGACACCCCGCAGTGATCTTACAAACAGCAAGTTTACTCCTGGTCTTTCAAGCAAGCTGTCAGTCTAAGTGGAGGGCAAGCAGAGATAGCGCTACATAGTGGTAAACTAGACAATGCACTGTAAAACCTGGATACACACACCTGACACAGTATTTCTGATCAAGTCACGCCATTTTATTAAGCATTGAAGACCTGAGGGTTCGCACCTGCTGGAGGTGCTTATTTCCAGTACATAGTAATAAAACTAGTGCAAATACTAACAACAGCCATTCATTTGAAATATCCTACAATTAGCATTAATCAGTCCCTCTGCATTCAATACTTCCTGGAAAGTTTCACAAGATTCTTGACTGCAGGGAGCACAAAATACGAGGATAGTTGAGTGAAAGATTTCACCTTATACAGATATAATACCAAAACTTAATTAAAAGCACTCGGTAGAGTGGTCATGTGATCACACATAGCAATATTATCCTCTAGTGCTCATGGTCATGTGATCACACATGGCAGTACTATTCTCTAGTGTGCTTGTAGCAACTCAATGCAGAGATAAACACTGGGTACAATACACATCTAAGCACTCTGCTCCTTTCAATGATTCAGTCATTCTCAGCTGACATAATTAATAATAGCAAATTTTTTCTCGTTCTAACAGCCAATATTGTTAATTAAAGCTTAACCCGACGTTTCGACTTCTTGCCCCTTGACCCCTGAAGAGGACTTGGCAAGAAGTTGAAATGTCGGGTTAAGTTTTAATTAACAAAATTGGCTGTTAGAACGAGAAAAAAATTGCTATTACTCTGATTCCTATGCATTGGACATTCAATAAGTTGTGTATCTCCTGCTTTAGATGGCCCAACTCTCCTAAAATGCTCCATCATCAAATTCTTGGCTGAGTTGTGATCGTGCTATTGCTAGGGTACGTACGACCTTTGCCTGATCAGAGGACATTCTCCGGAAGTGAGGACACACATCACCACTACCTCAGTCTAATAGCCATTGGAGAAATATACAAGTATAATTAGAGAATGGGCAATAAAGAAACCAAGCTTCCTGCTATCTGCCGATTGTGCACGCACACACACACATACACACACTGTCCACCTGCCGCTAGCCTAATACGCCCACTTAACCAGGGTATTTTAACTGGCCTTGTTATTACCATAAAGTGCAAGAAGAAAACGTGTAATTTTCACACCTCCCTCATTAAGCTGTAATACTGTATAAGTCATCTATTACTTCTGATAAACTGCTAGCACGTCAACCACACATTAAATATGACAACCGCAGGAGTTTTCAATATATCTTCCAGCAATTCACACTGCACCCACATCTCCTTCCTTGCTTCTTTTTAATAAAACTAGCAGTTACAACTATGAGCTGTCTCCCCATAAGCCACCTTTCTGTTTCCATGGCAATGAAATGCCTGTTTCCTGGCAACAGATAGGCAATTGTTTTCCCTGAGGCCAACCACTGGACCAGCTGAGAATGTAATCAAGTGCCACACACATATTAACACTTCACACGCCCACCACACACACAGTGCACATACATGCACACACATACACACATACACTACAAATATATGCATACACATATACAAATGCACACGCACACAAACCTGCATATACAAACACATACACATGCACGCACACACATGTGTACACTCTACAAAGCCAGGGGAAAAGAGAGAGAAAAAAATTAATAATTTGAGCAGGTCATACTTAACACAAGATACTTTGCTGGTGCATAGGACTGTGTAAGGTGACATGTGGAGCATGCTCCAGATATTCCAAAGCACACGTTGCAGCAAGCTAGGAGCAGTTCCCTAGTCTATGTTGCCCAGGAAGGACCAATGGCAGAGTTTGCATGAGCTCTGCATTTGAGTAGAGGGGGGTCTTAGTGATTATAAAGTCCCTTCAACAGCAGCATGATTACAGTCAACTCTCAGTTCTTATATAAAAAAAAAGAAAAAAGACAAGGAAAAAAACTTGAACAAAGAACTCTAAATAAACTAATTGCATGCAGCCAACCATACAAAGTGAACCGAACGCAAGGCTGGCCTACAAGTGTCACTATTACATTATAATAAAGAAGGCACAACACAGGAGAATCTGATAATCTTATGGTCAGTGTATGTACTTCAAAATGTAAGCCATTATTTTCCATTGCAGCTAGATAGATAGGATAGATCAGTGGTCAACTCGGAGAGACAGAGAGACAAGAGCAGAGTTTTTTCCCCCCTATTTGGTGAAGACTATAACACTCAAGACACCACACCACACTGAATGTTTCTCCTGTACCCATCCATCATTTAAGTCTCACACACCTAACTTCAGAGTGAAGACACACCATCACTGACAGCTTGAACATTGGAAATCTTTGAACGTCACCTAGACCCATTAGCTTCATCACATTGTGGTGTGCTGAAGTACAGAGAGGGGGGAGGGGGGAGAGGAAGGCTGAGTGGAACTTCTCTCAGCTGGCCTTTTGGATGGACAGGAAGTGGGGGCATGAATATTACACCACAGCTCACAGAAATGACTACCAGGCTTGGAAAGAAGAAAAAAAGAAAAAAAGACTTCTGTAAAAGAGAGGCCAATCCCTCCCACACACAATAAACAATAACAAAAACAACATTAACAAACAACAGGGAAGAACTACAACACCAAACCAGTGCAAGTTGACAGTGGGAGAGATCGGGCGGTGGATAAATTAATTGAATCGGCGTTCCTGGTTTGTGTCAGTCAGGCTACGACGGCAACCACAACTGACATCAGTTTCAATCTAACTGACTAACGATATTTAGTAGACCCAGGTCAAACACACACAAACCTCACCTCACTCTATCTCAAAGTGAACCCCGACTGCCCGCAGAAATCAAGTCACTCATCTTTAACGCCATTGAAGTGGTCGGTTACGAAATCTTGGATGGACCACTTCAGATGCTATCTCACACAGGGGTCAAAGGCCAGTCAGTACATCATTAAAAATGGATGCTCCTTCTTCCTCCAACTCTTTGCTGCTCTCTTTGTGTCTGAGACGGACATTATTGAAGTGGTAACCTTCAATGGCCCACTCTAGCTCCCTGGCTTTGTTTGTTTGTGTGTGGCAATGGCTTCCTCTAGACCTCTCTTCGCCGGTATGCAAGTGATGTGTACCAACAATACAGGCATCCCAGTAGTAGCTATATACCATATCACACCTTACCATATCACACTGCACCGTAGATCCATCCCAGCACAGTGATATCATCTGTCATCAAATGGTAGACAAGACTATAGCAGAAGTTAGCCACAATAAAGTCAATGTTCAAGTATTGTCTTCCATTACTGCTATTCTTCTATTAATACCATTTACTCCTGGTGCTTAAAATACTACATCTTTCAGAAGTAGTACGTAGTAAAATAGATATTTTAAAATATATTTTATGTACTAACAATAGAATATCATTTAATGCAGTATATTTTCAAAATTAGAAGTACGGCCAAGACTGTCCTCAATATAGTTGGATGGCTCCCTCTGAATCACCTCAGGAGTAAACAATCAGGCTACTAGCAAGCACCTAGCATGTCTTCTTGCTTCTACTCCATAATTAATAGGGTGCTTCTGTATTTCCCCACTACATATATGTATGTCGTACGGGATGGGGGCAACCACTTATTAACAATAGGCAAAGGAAAGTTGGGTAATACTAGTATTTCAATTGATGTTTACAACAACAACAAAAAAACAAAAACAAAAAAAAACAATTTGCAGAGTTAAATTCCATAGTGAGTTGATCACACTCATTTCTTGTTGTTGTTGTTTTTTGTATACATGTTCAGTTACCACAATACAAAAATGTTAATATAATCTTATAGGTATGAGTTAACAGATATTGCTATTAGTTGTTTTAACATAAAGTTGAATCAGACCCTGAAGTAATGCTTCACTGAAACATACGTATTACAACGTACTAACATTACTGAGAATTTTTTTTATCACAGTAAAAATTGCACTTGTCACTTCACCACTACTACTTCTTCCTACGCTCAACTGAAACTATCGCTCATAATAATAATTTACTCGCAAGTAAGACCAGACACTAATCACAATTCTGAAATGCCAGTGATCAGCTTACAGCCACTGTGTATTAGAAGAGATAGCTATAGTTGCTTTGCACGAGTTGTTTATTGTGCAGTGAACTGAATTAAAGAGGAGTGTATCCTTGGTCTTTACATAATGTCACCTGCCAAGACCTCTACATCAACACTTGTGTAGGTAAGGATCAAACGTTGCGCTTGTAAAGATCGTCACCATAGCATAAGTGCCCGGTAAAGAGAAGTGCTTGATAGATCAGAGGTAACCGGATAAGAGAGAGTTGAATTGCTGTCTCCTTGTCCGCAACCAAGACATTAACGACCAATGTACTTCTGGTTATGTCATACAGTAAGCATACCTGACACATGCTACATGATTGGGAGGGCAGCACGATCTGTCCAGAGTCCAAGATTGCAAGATTGAGAGTGATAAAGAAGAAAACTGAAGCTTCTGATGTGTTCAATAAGAATTACAGCATGATCAAAAGAAAAAAGAAAAAAAGGAGAAAAAATTTCCCCTACTTGTGTGTTTGATTCTTTTATCACCACCCAACAGTTTATCCTAAGAAAATTCACTTCCCTGATGTTATTTTTTATAATTCAATGCAGAAAAAAAGGAATTAATTTAGACGTATGCAATGAGTGAACATTTGTTGTGATATATTTTTAATGTAGCACCTAAAAATGTTAGACTGTGTGTGATATCATGTACTAATCCATAATGCCATTTGGACCATAGCGTTGGTATAGAACGGCTTCTGTTTAATTTAACAACCCATGTCCACGATCGAGTGCAATAAGTTCGTAGAAAAATATGAGGCTATGAAGTAAGAATGTCAAGCAGGATGATCATGTATCTAGTTGGTATTTAAGTGCAGGCTCAGTAGTATTACCAGGCCTGCACATAAATATCATAGCTAGACATAAAAAATAAAAATAAAATGTAATTATATTAAAATAATTATTGAAATCCAATCTGTATTATTTATTAATATTTGTTATTTCAATCTTTTATTATTATTTATTTTAGTTCTAGTCTTAGAATAAGCATAAACTAAGTTTCAAGAACAACCCTTCCATTCTATTAAAACTGAGTGGGAGTGGCAGTATTAACTTAACATACATGTAAATGAGTTCTATAGCACATTCCTTTTTGTCCTGTTTTTCCGTACTCCCTCACACATAGCTATGTGTGCATAGTACTCCAAAGCAGCTGCTCATCAGTGAGCATGCCCACAGGCAGTGTTGACATAAGCCCTCTAGCACACACTACTGTGTTTACACATATACTGACAACAGCCGGGCTTGAACTCACACTATTAATACACTAAATATGATCATTTAATTGGCACCTCAGAAACTCTAATTTACCATCTACTCTAGCATGTCTAGCTTTAGAATTCTACTTATATGGACCTGAGGGTTTGATCATAATAAATCGTCTATATTATATAAAACTTATTAGTACTATATGGACCCTATACTCCTTGGTAATTCAAATTGTACATACTTCGTATACTACCATATAACTGTGATGGGTGTCCACAGCAATATGTCACTACTTTGCTAATTTAAATTTATAATCTGCAACATGTACAATACCAAAAACTGGGTTAGGTCAGAATGTGAATATACAGCCAATTGTATTCTCAGTTTCTAGTATCTGGATACATATACCTATAATCCCAGTTCCAGCCTATATAAAATAATCTTAAGATTTAGTTACCAGTGTATATGCAAATCGAGATCTTGATCCAGATTTATACAATTAATATCAGAGCTTCCTTAAAGAATTTGCACTTGTTCAATTTACAAGTGCATATTTCTCATGCCCAATCCAATTAAACCTGTAATTTATCCCTAGATTGCTTAAACTGAAAGGCACCCAATAGAGTAAATAAACATTTCAGGTATCCACTCCCCACCCCCAGCCAATGGCTGGAGACATTAGCTGAACTCGACCACATGCCAATAGCCTCTAGACATCTGGGGTCACTCAATGAGGTGTGAAGTGGCAGCAGGGACTGCTAATTCTAAGAAAAATAAACATTGACTGAAAGATGAGGATGACGAGCAGGATGATCGAGTGAGTTGATCTTGTCACACACACTTACACAACACACCCTTTTTCCTCCTCACTCACTGCTTCAAGCCAGTACTGTACTTAATTAAACCTATATACATCGAGGGAAATGAAACGGGGGGGGGAAGGAGGGGGGGTTTACAGGATTAGGTGATTTGAAGAGAAATAGGGAGTCTCTTTGGTGAAGTAAGTGTGTGTTGTGTGAATCACAGTATGTTGGTTTAACACTACTTGTCAGATTCCTTTGAGAATATTATGCCATAGGTTTTCACATAAAACTACATTATTAAGAACTCTATGACAATTAACTGTTTGTGGAACACAGCTTCACTTAAAGACGGGGGAGGGGAGAGGAAGACAGCTTCTCTTAGATGGCAAGATCAAGTCAAAAATAGCATAATATTTAAACAGAGACTCGTCAAAATGCAAGTGATATATATGAACAACCAATCATTATACACACTTTTAGCACTTGGATCAAGTAAAAAATAACGGGATTACACACGTTTAGCTCCAATACGTAACTCAATGGAGGAGAATGCAAACAACTCGGCAGGCCATAAAAAGGGCATAGACATGCAAGTGCCACGAAGTATTAAGTAACCATGGCAACAGACCCCTCCCATTCTACTCACCAGGTACTTTCGTTTTCCATTTGGGGTTTTTGACCACATTGATTAAGCAAACACAGGACCACACACTTACAAACAAAGGCAGTAATAGAAACTAAATTAAATCCCAAGAGGCCCTCAGGGAAATATTATCAACAACTCGTACACTAGATATTGTAGCCTTCCCTGCATGCTGGCATTATATATCTCAGCTACAAAAACCTCTAACTTTATCAGTCAGTGGATACAAGCAACCATGTTCCAAACAACTCTGCTAAAAGAAATCCCTCAAAAGATTTATTAATAATCGTAATATCAAGCTAGAGGTCTTAAGAAATGGTTTGAATTCACTTAATTAAGTATTAACAGAGTCCACACACCCACCTCCCACCCCCCTCCATACACACACACACACACACACGTACTAGACATTGTTATGCACACCAGTCCACCATAAAAGCAAAGCCTCCTTATTTTAGCTACACTGATCTGATCTTGCTACCTGGATAGACAATATCCGTGCCACGAGTAGGCAAGAAGGCATCCTCATTGGTGGCCAGAAATATATTGTCTGGTTTCTTGGCATAGCTACACGCCTTCAACAACTTGGCAAAGCTTAAGTGTTGGTCATATGACACTATCACTGCTTTCACCTACACACACACACACACACACACACACACACACACACACACACACACACACACACACACACACACACACACACACATTATTGCTGCTTCAGCATCATAGCTAGAGAGCCCACTAGCACCATCACAGGCACTTGACACTGGCTAGCTCTCTTGTGCATTAATAGTGTAAAAACAAATAAACAAACAAACAAAAAACCAAACAACGTTTTTTTAAAGTAATTACATTGTTACAATTATTATCAATTTCTGACCCTTCATAAAAAAATTAAAAAAAGATGTTGTCGAATCGAACTACAAAGCCAGGGTTCCTAGGTTCGATTCCCTGGCAACAACTAAGATTTTTTTCACATTTTTCCTTTGCTCCTCTCTAGACTCCTTAATTAATTTCAAGCCAATTACATTGTTCTCCATGTAGTTATTGTGTGTGTTGTTGTTGTTGTTTTGCTCTTTACTTATATTTTGATAGTCATTTACTTACAGAAGAAAGGTTATGTATATAATTATTAATTGAACACTCATTTGCACTTATCAATTAACTTCGTCCTCATAATAAGATTTAAAGAGCAAATGAAACACTAAATATGAACTAAATGTGTACAAAAAATTGTCTTCGCTAACATCAAGAATGTTCAGAAAAACATTTCTTTGACCCCCAGTGCAGTGCAGTCTTTAGCTGTAAGCTGAAGTAGGAGATGATACTGCCTTACAACAGCACACAGAAGAGACCTAGCTGTGTCATCTTGTAGCATCTTGCCTGTGGCCGTTGAAAAGGTAAACAAAATGTATACTAAAGTGTTTATGTTTACTGAAAGGCTAGCTAAAGCTCTGCAAGTACTAAGTAAAATCCATTACTCTATTAAATGCTCTACTAAATATAACCCTCAAGTATTATCCCATTGGTCCAAATTTGTATCCTTCCTATAGTGCAACTTTCTCCTTCCAATTAATCCACTTAGTTTACAACAAACTACACAAATGTTACGCCTTCTAAAACCCACCTTTCAACCTTTCACTTCTTTGAGTTATACAAAATATCCTGATTTCTACGTCTACCCACTAGTTCAACTCCTCACCTAACTACCATTCTGACCAACGGTAGTAGGTAAAGGGTCAGTCTGCCTCACAAATATGCAGGTCAACGATCATCACACCTACCGACACAGCCCGTATTAATTAAACGTTGGCCCATGTCCCACAGTAATGAGCTAATGGAGTGCTCCTGGAGGTAATGGCATTGAAGTATGTGTCACATCTCTCCTCACCAGTTGCTGCCAATGTAAATATCATGAAGTGGTATTTGCCCACATAGACCAATAAGGCTAGCCTAAACCTAACCCATAGAAACACACTGCCTGCATGTATATGTACATATAGCTGATGGCTGTGCCAACACAACCAATAGTCCCACAGGAAATTGATACTGACTAGGATTGATATAATTCTCCATACAAAAATTGTTTACGCTTTTCAAATTGAGTTATCTCCCTTACAGGTACATACAAGTTCTTGTGTTTTAGCTTGTTTATTTTCTTGTATTTATACTCAATTTTCACCCAAGCAGAGGAAAGTTCAAAGAACATAACAACTGCTTGTCCAGGTAAAAGGGTATAATGGTCTAAAACTGCCCCAAAAGCTCACTAAATACCAGCTCCATGGGATGAAGCCAGTAATAATTTTTTTCTTTTGTGGTGTACCCCAAGTTTTCATGGAAAACCATGATGGGAAAGAATACAAAAGAACAATACATGGCATTATGACGAGAGACTCTCACAGTGGAGTGATGCAGTGGTAAGGTGTTCTCAGTGACGATACGCACGTACAGTGTGTATGTTAAATACCATACATGTAGTAAATATTGCAAATTTCATCAGAAGTATACCAGTTGTTCCAAAGGACAAGAATACGCTGCTTTGGGTTCTATAGGTGCATGAGCCATGACTATTCTATTTCTATTTACCTGTATTCGGGCAGGGCACCGGGGGAAGGAAAACAATTCCTATATCCTTGGATACCAAAGCGAGACAATACTAAGAAGGACTTAGGGAGTGCCTAAGAAATTCAATATCATGTTTAATTCTATGACATCAGGTCACCAAGACAACGGGACAACCTTCCATCGGCAACAAACAGGTTGTTGCTTGCATGCCTTGCATGTCATTACCTAGAGCTCATCTTACCAACTCTCTTTTCCCGAGCCATAGGGAACAAACAAACACACACACATACACACACACAGTCTAGGTCGCAAATGGGGTTAAAAACATTGGGTAAGCTTCATTAATTAGACAGTAGACTAACTAAATTAAGTCAATCTCCTGGTACGCTCGTTAGGAACACGTGTAGTGTCTAGCAGACCAAACCAGAAGACAAACAGAGCTCCAATTGTGGGAGACTGTATCTCACACTGTTACTACAGACTGATCCACACACACACGAGGGTCACAACAGAATAGTGATGCCTATATTATAGTTGCTACTATAAAGACTTCATCTCTTGTGGAGAGAGAAGATGACTAGAAATGAGTAGATAGAGATTAATCTCAAAACTATTTGTCACTGAGAGTAAGTAACCACCCAATTCAATCATCGAACCTTCCCTACCCCCATGTGTGTGTGTGTGTGTGTGTGCTCGTGTTGTAGTGTGCATGTGTATGTGTGTGTTGTATGTGTGTGTTGTATGTGTGTGTGCATGTGATATATGTGCAAGTAGTAAGTGTATGTGTGTGTGTGTGTAAGTGGTATGCTTGTGTGTGTTTGCGAGCATATTTGCGTGCGTACTATCTCACCCAATATTTTCAATCTTTGAGATTATGGTTGCCAAGCACATCTCCCGCCCACACAAGCTATGAAACACTCAAACTACACACCTACATGCACATCACATGTGCACACACAAACACTGAAACCAAAGACCCCATGTATAAAAGAGGGTTTTGTTTCATTTTGTTTTATTTTATGTGTATTTATTTATTTGACAGGGAGAGGGAGGGTGAGTGGTGGATAAATATTGTTTCAACACCTTGGCTATTAATGAAATGAAGCACCAAAGGTGTGAACCCTCAGTGCTACTACATGTATGTATACATTAGATAGTAAGCCGCAATCATTCCCAGGCCAATCAGGCACCATAGCTGCGTGCAGTGAAATGGTAGATGTAACTGCTGTCTCTTTGAGAGAAGCTAAAAATGTAAGGAATCGACAGTTTCAACGCAAAACTTCTTCCTGCTGTACTCGGTGAACTTCTCAGCATAAAACAAAGACACTACTGCAATTAATATCAGTGATTACGACATGATGAAAGGGGCAAATAAAAAAAAGCTAGTATATACACTGAGCTAATAACTTTGTGTTTTTTAGAAATTCAAAAGAGAGTAGCGCAATAAAGGGTCTTAAAATCGTCATTCTGAGTAAGTTCATACCTCAATCAACAGTTAATTGTTAGTAATCTCCAAAATCAGAGCGTGACAGACAGACAGACAGACAGACAGGATGACTACTATTTAGAGTACTTGTGCATTAAGCAAGCAGTTCGATTCCCAGTAGCGACCAAATATTTTTAATTCTGCATTGTTTAAAAAAATAAAAAAGCCAGTGAAATGGAAAGAATACATCTTATAATCCTCTCACACATGTGTGCTGAGGTAAAATCAACACATTCCACACTCACAATACACCAATGAAAGTAACCACACTTAACACACACCATGGGTACACTCCCACATGACCCACCCACTCTTACGTCAGGGTCCAGCGGTGTCTTCAGCAAATCCTCTCGAGTCCCTCTAAACTCGTCTGGTCCTGGTCCAATGCTGTCTATCCCTTGTAGAGCCAAGTCCTGGGCCAACCCCTCCATCCCCATCACGTACACCTTACCAGAGAAGTTAAGTGTGTGCCGCAAGTAGTACGAACACACAAATGACGTGCAGAACATTTCATCCTATTAGAAAAAATGGAGTATGTATGAACAAGAGTAGGCAAAGAAGATGAAAGTTAACCTAGAGTGATATTATTTCAATAGAATAATATTGGATATGTCCACAGCTATAGTCACTCACCTTGTTCGTTGCTTGTATGTATGTGTGTGTGTATGTGTGCATGTGTGTATGCGTATTTGTGTGTGTGTATTTGTGTGTGTGTGTGTGTGTGTGTGTGTGTGAATTATGTAATCTTAAACTATTAATTCTTGATATTAAGGCATGATTTTAAAGTGGTTCTATCCACAATGGATGGCCAATATATAGTCCAATAGTTAAAAGAGACCAACTTAGACACAAGCACCTCTAATTCCAGGTGGTGAAATTAGTATAAATCTCTCATATATTAGACTTGGAGGAGAGAGCCATTCCACTAAGTGCCCACCACTGGGGCTGTATTGTGTGTGTCTACTTTTCCTACTTCTCTAACAATACATTACCAATACATTACCAATACAGCACATCAAACAATACCACGAGAAGGGAATACGGACACAACTTTTTAAACTCCTTTGACTACCAACGACTTCAAAGTCTTGGACACGCTTTTTGTAGTAGGCAATGCGTCTAGTGCTTGCAGTAATCAGCACATGCAAGTCAAAATGGACTAGCAGCACTTATAATAACCAAATCCACTCTACTTTAATCACCAGTAAACCAAACAAACTCCTCCAGCAATATACACAAGCTGGAACGTGTAAACCCCAAGCTTCCTGAAGCCAGCATTATCTTTCACAAGTCTCCTTCTTTGTAACAGCAAAGAGGTGCTGCATGTGTGGATTCTTCCTGTGTAGGAGGATGCAACTGGGGCAAACGTTTATTGCCTGGGAATGCAGTTAAGCACATCCTCCTCCACCTAATCTGGTTGCTCTAGCAACCAAGTGCCCCACTTCTATGCATGTACACTAAAATATTTATTATTTCATTATCTATTACTTTTCACATTACCAGATATGATTTTTAAAATTTCATTCATACCATTGTACTACATTCAAAAAATGTAAAGGAACATCGCAAAAGAAGTTAGAATAATTGAATATATATTACGTTATAACATAATAAATACGTCTCATACCAGATAGAATTCCTCATACGTACATGGTGCATAGGTAACCAGTTATGTGGCCATATATTTTCTGACGTACCAACAAAGCGAACATCAAATGCCTAACCTTTCAGCGATTAAGAATCTAAACATGTGACATGCATTTATCTAGCTAGTCGTGTGAACCACTGCATCCTACAAATATCCAGTGCTGAACAAAAAAAAGTGTAAAAAAATATATCACCAGACAGAATTGAGTAAGAGTTTGTAATAATGGGAAAGGAGTGAATGGCTATTTGTAATCTCACATAGTACAACTGCGCCCCATCCACGTAAAATATCCACCATTACCAGACTGTATATCCACCATTACCAGACTGTTTATAAAACAATATTTGATAGACTTGACCACAATCAGTATTTAGAAGTGGAAGCCTCATGTGTGACTTTCTTGTGAGACAAACGCTATGCTATAGATTGCAAAAACACAACTACCAACTATTTTAAATGCCACCAAATCACTGAACCCGGTGCCCACACAAAGAAGGGTGCAAATTCTATCTCTTCTTGGAAGAAGATGAGCACAAAGAAAGGTGAAAATTATAGCTCTTTACAGGAAAAAAAAAAAAAAAAAAAAGAAAAGAAAAGGGAAACCCAACTTGATTGTCTTTGTTCCTTTTGTTGACATTGTTGCAGATTGTGCTGAGCTTTAAGTTCAACTGGGCATCTCAAATACTGGCATGCTTCAGTGCAGTATGACAAACATTCCAACGTGTGATCATACACTCCTGAAATACATTATCAAATATGCACACAGCAGCAAACCAAAAATGTAATGAAGATCATGTAAAAAAAATGAGCACAGCACAATGCAAATGATTTTTTAAAATATGAAAAAAGAAAGATAAAAAAACATTTATAATATTAAAAGAAACGAAGAAAAGGAAAAAAATATTTGCACAATTGGGGGGTGTAGTGAATTTGATTGACCTGAGGCCATGGATGGGAGAGAGAGAGAGAGAATATGTCTCCACCAATTCTATCACCTGGACTCGCACAGGAAGTTAAACCATTCAATCATGCATGTGCCACCTCCTCCTCCATCCCATACCTCCTGCCCCTGCTCTCACACTCATCTTTCTCCTCCTTCTCATCTTCAACTGACAAACGCAACCAGTAGTCCCTCAATCACTTGTGATCACATCTTTTCCAGGAAGTAAGTGTTATGCAAACAGTGTGTGTGTCACAGACTAAACCGAGCAGAAGACACGATGCAAGCAAATAACAAAAACAAATACCTTCCAACTCAAAGATAAGCCCTTGCTAACACAGAAAGATGCTTATAAATATACTGCAACTAGAAAATGTTACTACTTGCTGATGGTTAATAGAAGAATGCTTTTTTTTCTTTTTCCTCATATTGTATCTTAAGTAGGGTGTTCTTATGTGAGCAAAAATGTCCCGAGTTCAATATCCAGAGCTAGTTGTATTCTTTAAGGGTTTGTTCAAACCCCCAATGCCGGATATACAATCACTTTTTACATGGAACTGGGAGAAATGTGTCAAAGAAAGTGAGAATGAGAAAACTTAGTTGTAGTGTATACAAAAAACAAACAAAAAACAAACAAACAACAACAGTGACAACGGAAGGAGAGTTGAAGAATTAAAAGTCAAGTCTCACAAACAAATCGGGTAATCATGTGTCTTATACTACTCAATAATGCAGGCTAATACTTAATACTACTGTAAGTAGAACACATATGCATAATATCATTCCGACTCAACTCAACAACCACTGCCTTACATTGACAGATTGGAGACAGCCTATCATATCTGACACACAAGATACAATATAATACTATGATGAAAAGGGCACCCTCATCTAACCACACCTCCTGATATACAGGATTACACTCCAGTACAACATGAATGAATAATGGCTGTAATGAAAGGGGCATCTACAGGAACAAGGAACCTTCCCAGTGCTAAATAAGACTATGATAAAAGGGGCATCTCATCTAATTGCTAGTAAGGTTGTATGAAACAAGTCCATCAAAATTCATTCCCTCTGACAACAATACATACCATCTTGTTTCCACATTCCTGCATGTACACACACGTGCACAAACACTAGCACACGTGCAAAGATACATCAAATATGCTCTCAAGCATAAGATAAAACAGTAAATACATTTTCTTCCTATTATATACTACAGGTAAACGGCACCAAACATGTGCACAAATCACATAATGGCTTCCCAATGGAAATAATCTAGCCACAAATAGACCACAGGAGGATATAAAGAAAGGATCAAAAGGCAGACGTACATACACACACACGTACATACAGCACCTATGTAATATTCATTTCGGTTCACACAAATTTTGTCTATTAGCTGTTGATTAAAGTCTGGCATCACAACTTATTACAGAAGACATTCATATACACTATGTGTGTAACAGGAGAGCTGCCCACTAAAGCCATCCTCCAGTTCGATAGGAATCAAACGGAAATAAGCTCTATCTGGAGATAAGTCACAACTCCAGCGAAATTAAGTTTCTAGATAGCTCCAAGGTTTGTTTACTGTGAAGTACTACACAACATTCAGCATCAGGTAAACAAGCGCCTCAAGTGCTAGTATATTCTTGTCAGCAATAAATATGTCACACTTCATTGTTAACTTGACCACTTATTTTGTTTCAATCCAATTTCTAACAATTTCCATTACACTAGGAATTTACACAATAGCCACAAACATGTGGTACAAACACCACTTATACAGTGGTCACTCAAAAATATACTCATTCCATGACAAATAGCAGATATTTCAGACTAGCATGAGTGTAGCAGCTAATGTTTTCTATTAATAGAATCATTTGGAAAAAAAAAAAAGAGAAAAAGAAAGAAAGCCTGTGAAAGAGTGAGCTAATCGAATATTACAATTATTTTAGTGAGAGTTCACTTGCATCAATATCAGACTAGCACTATGTTACATACTCTCAATTGACTCTTGCTTTTTAATAAGCCAAGAATATTGAACCCTCTCTCCACAGTTCAGTGTTGACAGTTGCTAGAAAATTTGGTGAACAAATGAAGGATTTACATAGAAAGGAAATTTTAATGAAGAGAAGTTGGAAGTATATTGAGCATGAATACGTTGAATCGACTAATCATGACACGCTGGTTCAACACTGAAGGCTTAAAGAAAATGTACTTGTCACTTAATAAAAAACAAAATATTAATTCGGCTCATCAATGTGTGTCTGCTTCATTGTGAATGTACCCGAGTGATTATCATCACACGGCCATCAAGCCGATTGACCTCCTGCTCCATGTGTGCGTGCATGTGTGTGTGCGTGTCGTTCCTGCCACTAACGGTCACTGCTAGAGTCGGGATCAATGTGAGTTCTTTGTCTCTCAAGATTTCAATTACAATTGGCATATTTGTTTTGTTCTTTCAACAGAAATTTGTAGAGATAATGGCTCTGTGAGCTCACTGTAAAGATAATAGCCTATAAGAATCCTGACTGCTCCTCCAGGCATAGATAGAAGAATGGAGGCATGGGGGGCTATTATATAGTGGAGGCATGGGGGTGGGGTGGGGGGCTATTGTATAGTGGAGATATGGGGGTGGGGGGGCTATTGTATGGTGGAGATATGGGGGCGAGGGGCTATTGTATAGTAGTGGAGATATGGGGGCGGGGTCTATTGTATAGTGAAGATATGGAGGTGGGGGGCCTATTGTATAGCAGTCCAGTGAATTCTCTACAATGGATAACCCACCCAGTGTTCCGGATCACAAACTGGCCCATGTGGTGATCACTTAATTAAATATTTAAAAAAATATTATTATAAACATTTTACCATCCCTTGCATACTTGTGAGCTACAACTTCAAGTTAATAACTGACGATAGAATTTCTCGGAGTATCTAATTGAGCACACTAGAATAGCTCATCATAGATGACTGCATATGTTATTTATCAATTTACTTCCACCATCATAGAGCTGGATTGCTACAAGGTGACAAAAGTGCCTTTCATTCCAGACCTCCTATGCTCCATCAACTGAGTAGAATTTCTTATTCCAGTTTGTAATCCCATAGTTTAAGAACTTGCTTGTTCTAAATATAGACTTTCCCACTTAGACTTGTCATTAGTTCTACAGTTCAATAATCCTCCCCTTGTCTGTAGTATTCAATGCAGCCTGGTCCTGTCTGAGCAGTTCATTAATGCAATCAGTCAGAGACAAGAATAGCTCATCATGAAGGGGGGAGAGGGGGCAGGGGGGCTTTTTGCTTCATTAATGCGAAATAGAGATACTGCAAAACTCCTCAAAAATAGTGGCTTGTTCTTGTTAGATTCAGTGAGAAAAATAATTTTTTTTTTTCATGTGGCTCTGCTTGAGTATTAGGTTGTGATCAATCCTTTTTTCAGCCATTTTAATATACAAGAAGTGCACACACCTCATACTATGGGGCTGACATAGAAATACTCCATATTAGTGTGTATATATATATAATATACATAAATTTTAGAACATGACAAGATTCATTTACTGCTCAAATATTATTTGCCTCCTCATTGTGTAAGACCAACACTTCTAATATGGAAATACTATGGTACTCAGGAGTATAAAAGAGAGCAAAATAATAAGCATGACTTAACATAATTATTTGCAAACACTTCTTCCCACACATACACACAGATTGCGTCTTTTCTATTCACTTCACTACTCTGTGTTTCTAATAACCCTAAGGAAAATGAAACAACATCATTTTTGTTGTCACTTGCTTGGTTGTTGTTGTTGTTGATCTATTGTATACAAATTAAAATGTCAAACTATGTTAAGATAAGTCTATGCTCCCTTCAAGGGAAAAGAGCCCCTGGGCATCCGATAGCCACACCTCCCTTATACTTCTACCTCCTGCTACTGTGACAACGAGTGCACTGTGCACAGTAACACAACTTCAAGCAAGACATTAAGAACAAAGAGTACGCGCGCCTTCCGCTCCTTAAGATCACCGTTATTGTAATAACAAAGATAATAGTCTGGTCTGTCACTCTGCACAAATAACTAAGGTCCTGACAAAGCAAGAAGATATTCAATCCACCAAACAGAAATGGAAATTCTCAGAAACTATCATTTCATTTGGGTATTCTGCAGCAGGAAACCATCAGTAGGTCACCACAGCAACCACAGTCGTTAAACAAAGCTGCTCCTCATGAACTGTAAGTTATTCTAATAACTGATGCTCTCTCCCACACATGCGTGCAGACACACCGAGAGAAAGGGGGAGGGGCTGGAATGAAGGATTAATAAAAAATATATATAACTAGTGGTGTGCTTGAGCACAAATGGCGAGCGAGCCTTAAACTACACTATTGTTAAATGATTGATTTTAACAATTAACACTCAAGCTACTAAAATAAAGTCGAGTTATTAAATTACGTATGCGGTAAAGGGGATTCAATGCCATAGTAACCGCTCCCCGCAACTGTTTGAATCGAAAAAGAAGCAACAAAATCAAGTCACGTTATTTAAAGTTTTCTTTGTGACATTCTTAATAGTAGTTGTAACGCACAATACTTGCACACAACTGACCATACCTAGATGCAAGACTTACCTTCGTGGTTCGTCTAGTGGACAATGAATTTTCAAGTAAATGCTGTTGAGTAGGCTTAGCGTATTAACTTACCACCGCCACTAACTCGAATAGAAATGGAGCTCCCACAAGTTTTTTAGTTTTAACTGCACCCGCAAAACAATTCAAAGTGGTAAACAATTCAATTTCTAAGGTGATACGGGTAATGGTCGCTAAACCGGAGGATTCTGTTTAGTGAAGTTTGGGACGGGGCCGAACGCGGAGCGAACACAAAAATACGGAGGGTCAAAGTACAAAATGACATACGTACGTCCATATATACAAATACACAAACATCCCCGATTTTCAATTGTGTTACCACTGTAAGTGTCTCGCTCGCTACGCTCGCTCGCCAATAACACAACAACAATCAGTTGTTCAGTATTTTCGTGTTCCTTCTAGTATGGTGTAGATTACAGCACAGACCACACCTCCAGCTTCACACATGTCACAACCCCCACTCCCACATGTAACTGTTCTCAACTAATTGTTGATTTAACTATTTATTTCATTAATATTTACTCATATAATTTTATTAGCAGATCACTAATTAACATTCATACATTTCACTTCTCCCTAACACTAATTCACACTTTCCCTACCATTTTTTGTAACCATATTTGGCCATATCTTATGGCGGATAACTCTCAATCAACCAGATTTGAGCACCTGCTATTTCTATATCATGCTCACTCAGAATGGGGGTGTGTTGGCTGGTTTTTCTATATAAACTGTCTGGCCGGCATACCCCAACAGTTAGTCTTCTAGTTCTGCACTAAACCCAGGTTCTTGTTAATTAATTTTAATTAAGTCAACCATACATAAGGCTCTAGCTTGTGAGAGATAAGGGCGGACCCTCAATCCATAACCCCTCCATATTGCCTGGAACTTTAAGACAGCCTCTGGTGGCAGCATCTACCCTTGAAGTCTCGCAATGCTATCCCATAATTCCAGGCTCTATTTTACAAATTCATCCTTCCACCACAACAATCCTAACTCTCAAAAGTTTTGTGCCTTCTGCTTTTCTCTGACTACACCACACCCTGCAGATTCTCACAGATTATGAAGCAAATAAAAATTGTCTGCACAGACTTATGCTGTGTTCCAGTAGAGCTGATGCTGGTAAACCATTTAACTAAAGCAGCTATACTTCCAGGGTATGCACCATTTGAAAGCACGTCAAAGTAGTCCAAAAAACAACAACTAACCTCCAACATTTTCCAAACCTGACTGTTTAAAACTCAATGCAAAAGTTGTGGGATGGGCATGAATAAAATCACATTCATGCACTATAAATGCTGGATTTTAGTCATGCACTCTAGCCAAGTAAACCACACTTGAGAAGTACTCAAGAACTGTAGACCAGACTACATATCAGTTAAGAAGCTCTCGAGCCAGCTATGCCAGCAGACATGCTCTGTCCTGAGTATTGACTGTCTAAGTTAGCCACCGATATCCAAGCAGCTTAGTACTCAGGCTATGTATGTAGTTGTGAGCGGGCTGGGAGAGAGAGAGGGAGGGAGGAGGGGGAGCACCTGGTGATTTGCCTGTTGAGCAAGAGGAATGTCTGTGTGTGGTCTAGGACTGGTGGCCTGTACTAACTCTACCAACTCTACCTGTACCAACAAACACACACACACACACACAAACACACATGACATGAACACAGACACACAATGCACACATATACATATACGTATATGCATACATACACACATACATACACACATACACTTACACACATGCAAAGTGCACATACAAACATACATACACATGTACATACACACACATAAATAGTACATACACACACACATAAATAGTGCATACACAAACACATACATTTAAACATACAAATGTACACACATACCAACACGAATACACACACCATATTAGTACACCCACTCACAACACACACCCACTCATTACACATACACACACAAACATATTTATACACAGCATACATACATACACATGAAATAGACACAACCTCCACATATTTCAAGTGGAGCTAGACAATATCACACATTGTTTCAAGCTGACCACTTTTAATAACCAAGCAAAGTGCGCTCTAATTAGCAAAGACTGGAGTTTGTGACTGATGCAAACTTTGTACTGGGATTTGATGTATATAAAATAACAACCAAAAAAATTCTCAAGTGGTCAATTTGTATTTAAGTGGATAAAATTCCTTAATAAATTTATAGGTTAGCAGTATGAGAATTTCATTCTCGCTAAGGAATGGATTATTCGGATTGAACGCACATGTGCCGGGTATGTCGGAGCTGTACATGTAGTCAGTCACCCGTAGTTATGAACAAACAATGGTGACGGCGGTACTGTTTACTCGACTTACAAATTTTAATAATCTACCGTTTTCACACGTTTAGATTTCAATGAATTGATTGTTTTTACAACAAAACGAAAAATAAATAAGTCAAGCAGAATTTCCAAGAATAGCAGTTTAGCAGCCTGCAGTTGACTTATGTCTCAGACAAGAAGTCCCTCAGAAGAGTTCTTCATTGAAACGATGGTGGCAATCCTGTGGTGACCTGATGCTTTCAGAGCAATAAATATGTAAACCTTTGTTATGATTAAAAACAACAACAATTCATGAACATTTATGTGTGCATATATATGTGCATGTATCACACACACACACATGCTCACACACACACACACACTCACAAAATGCAAAATGCAAATTCTCTTGCAACCTTTAGTGATTATGCGCACCTGGCAGAGTCAGGATGCCTGTGCACTTAGCAGGCACAGTGAGCTGTGCAAGCAAAGCTCCTGGAGCCGGGCTAGGAACTCGCAGAAGAACAGGCCTTTCCTCACAGCAAATGGTAGGGGCACCCAAAGTCCCACCTGGACTGTTGCTGTTCCATGAGAAAAGGCCTTGAATTTGCATCCCAGCAAATGCCAGGTACCCAATCACAGCTGGGCGGACTGGTGGGGCAGGTGGGAGGCAGATAGAAAATAAGATGGAAAATTGCTTGAGTGGGGCTTGAACTCAGGACCTCAGGCCCTGAGCCAAGGATACAACCACTACACCACACAACACACATACATGCTCTCTCACACACACACATGCTCACATACTAAGTTAACAAGTGTAAAGTGGCGATGTTTGTAAATGTGAAATATTACATACATTAAACAAATCATCAACTCTTACTATAAAATGATTTTTAAAAATTTTTAAAATGATAATGATATTCATGATGGTAGTGTGAATACGCCCACACACCTACGTATAGGAACACACACACTTATAAACTGACACAGCCATCTACTACACACAGTCCAGTGGTGCACAAGGTAAGCTCAAATATGTTGAACAAGTCTACAAGACAAGTCCCAACAGTCCCAAGAGAACCAGTCCCAGCTGAACCAGTCCTAAGAGAACCAGTCCCAGCTGAACCAGTCCCAGCTGAACCAGTCCTAAGAGAACCAGTCCCAGCTGAACCAGTCCCAAAAGAACAAGTCCCAGCTGGACCAGTCCCAGCTAGACAGTTGATCCCACCACTGCTATTAAGGCAATACCTAAACTATCCTAGAAACCTACACGTAGATCAAGTGTCTAATTCAGCGATGCAGTGAAAGGATCCACTGCAAAGAAAATAACCAGATAGACGACTAGTGAGCACTGAATACCGAAATTAAAGACTCAACTATTTCAGAATGGACTAGAGACCAGCCAGCTTGTAGAGAATATTATACTGAATTTGTACGCTGTAATACGTGTTATAGTTTTGGTTTCTAAGCAAAAAGTCCAAAAGCCAAAAAAAAGTGCAAGGCTTTCTTTCACTACTGCATGATGGCCTGGGGGTAATAATAGATACAGCTATGATCGCTGAAACGTTTGACTCATTCCATGATATCATATTGACTCAATTATCCTGTTCGATAAACGTGCAATGGGTTGGATAACTAATTATAACAATCTTCTATTCCACACACAGTATCCAGAAATACCAACCACTAGAATCTATGTGTATCTTCTAGAGTGTGTCTGAGACAAGCGGTGTTGTCTTGACCACCTGAATCATTTCAATGGCTTCTGTTATCTCCACGACCAAAATCGAAGACCTAACAGAAGCTAAATTAGGCTACCAAAAATTAATGGTAATATCGTTTGCGCTAAAATTGCCAAATGCTAAAAGCTACAGCTGTAGCTGGAACACCTTAACGAGCATCTGTGTATCTATTCTAGCTCAACCCATAGCCCCACCCATATTCTATTGTCTCTTATCCAGTATTTAAAAGCACAGCACCCATTATGCTGGTTTTTAAGGCTCAGAATACAGTACAGGATCAAATGTTAGCATCACACTTTGCTATCTATGCAGTACTCTAAGTCAAGGTAAATGTATATGAGATGTATATACTCAGAAATAACATATGAGAATCCAAATGAGTTCATTTCATAAAAAAAAAATTACAAAAAAATAATGAAATGTTAATTGCAATCGCCTGAAACAATAATCCCACCCCCCTACATTAGGAACCCAACTTGAGAGGGGGCAAATCAACATTTTTGAAAAGAAATTAGTTACGCTCTATTTCAATTCCCACGTGTGATTCTAACTTTTTTGAAATTTCAGGGGGGGTTCTCATTTCCATGAAATGGCTTAAAATTGATTAAAATTTGTGGGTCATCATGAATGTCACAATAATTTTCAGGGGGTGGACGCGGAGGCAAAACCGTTTCTAGGGAGGGCAAACCCCCCTCCCCCCACTAACAAGGCTAAATCCCTGCTACACTATATCCCAGGCTCGTGCTCTAAGCCTTCTCAATTACAATCCCAGCAACCGAGCACTGGGCATGCCTGGAGCCATCAGGTAGAGGCAGTGACACTGGATCCAGCTTTGTTGTGTCTGCACTCGACAGAGGCATGTTGTAGAATATTCACAGCAACACACACACTGTTGATCTCGAGCAGTGAAGCATCCCAGCAGTGAGTGAGATCATTTGGCTTCACTTCTTATAAAGCCTAATTAAAAATTCTCTGTCACATTGGTATGGTATGGTATCATCCAAACAACTAGAATAGATAGAATTTAGTTCATTGCTACCCCCCTCATTTATGTTTTAATGAGGTAATAAAGACATCTTTCATTCTGTTCCTTTCGAGAGCAACAAGCAGACATAAAGTCTTTATATGTAGTAGCTACTCTGAACTTGGTTAGATAAAAAAAAGCTTAAAAGAAAGAAAGAAGTGAAACTCAAAGCAAAAGCTAGAGCTTATTTCTCTCATCAGTCTGTGGGTGTGGCACTTACGATGCAGCACACACTCGCTTTGCACATGCTCACACTCAAGCACAAATCAAACGTAGTAAACTCATGCTTTTGGATGCACACACCCAATCTAACACACATGAACCAGCAATATATGTGACTGGTTCTGCCAAAACACTGCATCTAATGCTATTATTATTATTACTATCATTATTTTGCTATTAGTGGGCTGCACAGAGGCTCTGGATGGCATCCTCCAAATTTGGGAGCTGTAGCACAAACCGGCTAAGGCCTGGGGGCTTGTCTTGTATTCCTTATGCTATTATCACTATAAACAAATCAAGCCACAGTGAGTACACGAATTATGTAGAGAAGTAAATGCAACTAGTTTGATACAGCTATCTTTTTTTCTGTGGTAAGTAAATAGCTCGCAAAAAGTCTTAGCTCCCTCCACTCTGTATATGAGTTGAACTGGCAAGTATTCCTAACATCATAAAATGCGTTTCAGAGCTTGCCAGAGTTTACAACAGCCCCATAAGCTAGAGTTATCAGCTGTTTATCCACGTCCACCATTAAAAATGTTAGATGTATTCCCTCTTTTTCACAGGCTTTTTTTTTTTTGACAATACAGAATTAAAAATGTTTGGTCACCACTGGGATTCGAACCCAGGACCACTTGCTTAACGCACAAGCGCTCTACCACTGAGCTACGACAACCAGCCAACTACCAAACACTTCAATTCTGTATTTATACTGTTAAGGGGTACTGCTATGTTACAATCTCACTCTCAACATATCAACAGAAATTTTCTTTAATCAAACATTCTTTTTATCCGTGGATTTTTTATTTTTACTCTGCTAATTTATCACTTCACAATTTCTTTCTCAGCCTTTTTTTAACTCATTAGATGTATTCTCTCGCTTTCACAGGCTTTTTTTTTTTTAACAATACAAATGGTAACAGTATATTCAGAATGCTGGCTGGTTGTCGTAGCTCAGTGGCAGAGTGCTAGTGCGTTAAGCAAGCTGTCCTGGGTTCAATTTCCAGTGGTGACCAAATATTTTAATTCTGCATTTTTTTCAACAAAAAGCCTGTGAAAGAGAGAGAATACATCTAATGAGTAAAGAAGGCTGAGAAAGAAATTGTGAAGAGGGAAATTTTTTTTTATTAATCAACCTGTGGGACTTCAAAAAAATTATTTGCAACGTTTGCGAGGATTTCCCAAAACTGGTCACATACAGCAACTCTTACACCTCATTCCATCTGACACATGTGTACCATCAATACACTCTAACTCATGCACACACTCCTCCTCACCTCTCAACATCCCACACTCCACGTCACCCACCACAAGGGGAGGGTCTGACAAAGTGGACGACAGACCAGAACACAACCCACACTCTTCCAGTAAGTGTTAAAGAACCCAGAATGAACGACATTGAGTGTCAAATACATAGGTGTTGTGATCCTAGCCAAGAAATATAACAATTAATGCAGCTTGTAGAAATATGCCAGATATAAAACTAGTCACCAGCTCCACCAGCACATGTGCTGATCAATGCGGCATTAAGATTGGGGGGGGGGGGGGGGGGGGGGGGGGGGGGGGGGGCTGGGAACAAAGGTAAGCATTTCTCCCCTAAAAATCCTTCAGGTACTAGGAGTTGACTGTACAACATGACAGTTTTATTAAGTACTGCACAACTACTATTACCAGTCCTGAACTTTACAAAAACAAAAAACAAAAAAATCAGAAAACAACAACAACAAAACAAACAAACAGCACATCCTGGCACTGTGCAGTATAAATTTCTGTCAGCTGAGGATGACTCAGTTGAGTCAATCCTGATTCAGGAGTGTGAAATCCTGGGGGAAAGCCCAGGGTCTGTCCCTTTCCTGAGTGACTGAGTTGTACTACACACATACGCACATGCTATAAATAGAGTGAAACACTCATTCAGTACGCTAATCAGTCCAAGTTAGTGACAGAGAGTGACACTTGTAGCAGCCATGGCCGACCAGCCAGCACTTCACAGACTTCCTTCCACACATTCACACTTCCCTGTGAGCTCACTTTGCCTCCGACTAAACAAAAAAGTGTGGAAGAAGAATGGTCATAGCTACACACCAATTAAAGCTGTGATTACAGGGTTGCCCCATCACGAATCCAGCCACCCACTTGAAATAGTCTAATGAGTTAAAAATTTAGTTGGAGACCAATATGATCTGACAAGTAATTCATTCTAATTCACACACATGATCGAATCTATTTGAGGCTATTATGAGTACGTTCATAATTGTAATTTAATTTGAGTGTTGCTGGTAGTAATGTAACTGCATGAGGTGCAAACTGGCTCTATAGCTCAATACATTGACCACCTTGGGTATAAAAATTAATAATACTAAAAATAGTTATGATGATAATAATGATACTAATAATAACAATAATAACACTGATAATAAAATAAAAATACAATGATGATGATGATACCAAAATGTTCTATTCCATAGTACCTTATTTTTCTTTCAAATATTTAAAAGACCCTAAAACTCTGTTACTGTGTAAATGGAAAATGAATTGAAGGAGTTTACACCAAATTTGTTGTTGTTATTGTTTGTTTTACTACCATCTTTGTATGGCAAACAGGAAGGTCTGAAATGCTACAAGAAAGTGGTAATTGGCTTTAAAAAATCAGACTTTTTTTTTACATGTTGCAGATATTTTCATGGTCCAAACAACACATGCATGTGTGTTTGGTTGGAATACTACAATAATCTTCAAGGTAAACCGTATGTACTTAGCCACACCCATTTTAAACCCATACTACTTTTGATGCACATGCCATATATGAGAATGTACAGTATATGATCAATGTTTGATCACATGCATCATTTTATAATCTTACCAATCATAGCTACAATACTATAAAAATTCTATGTGGGGGGGGGTGAGATTTTAGGGCCGGCGCACCTCTGTGTTATGGACCTCTCCAAGGATGCACAAAAAACAAACAAAGTTCTAGATGAAAAGTCAATAAAAAATTATTATTATTTTTTAACTCGTGAATATACGTAACATTACAGTGCTTCTCGATGATCTCCTAACATGGCATGAAAGTGTGCACATGCAATGAATATCATTAATCATGTTGGGGGGGGGGGGGGACCTAGTATATGGTAGTCTTCGTTGTTACTCTAAAATATAGACAGTGGCTACATCCCCTCAGATGCAGATTCTGGGCTTTTTTTTTTTTACTGTAATGCTTTATGAACTTGTAAGGCTTCCTCTCATTATGCTCGATTATCCACTCTGAAATTTATTTTAGGAAGGTTAAAGTGCAGGTCAACCACCAGGTCATAACCCCTAAACTCCCAATTATCATTGATGCCCACAGCTAAATTTTCACGTACCAGAAAATGTTTCAAATATCAATCACCTAGAAGAATGCAATATTTTGACCAGCTGCATCACTCCCCCATCTCTCGTCCCCTCATCCACCCTTCCTCCCACCCACTCTCCGTCCCCTCCTCCAATTCTCGCTTGTGAAACATGACCCGACGAGTAGCCACTTGATGCCACAAGAGTGTAATTGTATTTGGACTTGTCTCCGACCAGAGGCTCATTGTGCCTCACAGTTTGGAAGCAACTTGCCAGACCTAACAAGCTTCAATTACAGCCAGCTGCTGCCAACTACTCCAGCACTTCCATGTTTTCTTCTTGTTTACAATCACTTACATTCAGTCGTTTGGTAAGCACACAATGTTTGTAGCAAAACAAAGATTCTGCGGTGCCACAAAACTCAACAATTGATTACAATTTTTTTAATGAAAACAATCATCTAATTATTTCACACTTCTACAAAAGAGTGAAAATGTTTCACTCTATTTCCACCAAATTGTAAAAAAACAAAAACAAAAAAACAAAAAAAAACACAACGTCCCTCTCCCCTCCCCCAGGCATTTCTATTATCATTAGCAGGGTTGGCAGGGACTCATTTGTGCACCCCACCTAGAGGATTCTGTGACCCTCTCACACATATTATGTATTTAAGACAAAATCTCGATTTTGCCCTTAGCAATTTTTCCTGATTAGGAGCTATAATAAGAGAGTAAATGGACTAAATTTAACTATCAAATGTTATTAGAGTTGGTGCTAATTTAGGGCACTCTCAAGTATCAAGGTGGATGGACAAGAAGCTCTGTTATACTATTTTCTTTATTTCCTTGAACAAAACTTTTCACTCAAGTATATCACCACCAACACAGACACGTACAAAGCTTTAAAGCAATTACATGGTATTCATTCGTAGCTACCTGCAATTATTCATAGTCTAATTATCTTCCTTAAACAAACAAACAAATTGACCAATTAAAGAAGCTGCCCGCTTACCTCATAAGCCTCAAAGTTGAGGTTCTGCAGCTTCTGCAGGTACTGGAGCCTAGACTTGCCGCCATTGTTGCTCACAAAGTAAACCTTCTTTCCCTGCAACCAACATTAGTTCCTAAATTATCTACCCATGAACAATTAGTAAAATGGTCAAAATAAGACTACCAATAAAATATAAAAATTGTATTGCTTAATATTTACACAATAATTAGCTTGCATTAGAGGGGCTCTATTTAGAGATGGTTGAACCGTGCAGGTGCCTAAAATTTTAAATGTGTGAACCCATAAAAAAGCACTTCCTAGCTAATTGCAAGCCCTTAGCTTTCTTATTTACCAATGTTCTTAGGCCTTTTTGAGAGCATATTAAACTAACAAACAACACCCAACCCCAAATTCTAGCAGTAGTATTTGACAAAAGCGTACCTTTGACCTGAGAAATGTGATGGTTTCCTGAGCTCCCTCCACAATAGAGCTGATCCCAGACCAAAGAACACCTGCCAGCAAAATAACAAACTTCATTGAAGGGACTCTGGACCAACCACTTCAGTGGCTAGTATAATGCTGGCACTGCCACTCCAACGAACAAACAATAAAAAAAAACCCCACAAACCATACCTCAAACTAAGAGCTCTCATTCCCTCATCCAATTAGCGTGTCACTTTAAGTTATCAATCACACTTACCATCACAGTCGAATAGGAAAGTGTCCACAGAGTCCAGCAACTGCTGCCAAGACTCTTCAGTCTTTAATTCCACCATTACAGCCCCGCCTCTTTCTACAGTACACTTCTCCAGTTGTACTATATCAAACCGGAGTTAGTGACTTTGCTCAAATTTTTTTCGCAGTTGTGGGGGGGTAAAGGTCAACACTCTCTATGACGTCATGACGTCATGCCGGTCATTAAATTCCAAATCGTTGGGTCATTGAAAGTTCCTGTGTAGTCACCGCAAGCTGAAAGGTTCATCCCCCTCTTCTCTCGGGTTTGTGCTGCTACTGGCGCAACAGCTCGGAGTTGTTTGTTGTGAAATCTGGAGGGGAGACGCTAGTAGTGGCTATCTAAAGCCTGGATTAGCCTTCGCGAAGAGATTCTATACTTTTTTTCTTCCGTGCTTGCTTGTCCGTGTGGACATTTGTTGGTGGTCGGTTACTTACGGGTGTTCATGAGACGACTAGTAATCAAGCGAAAGAATCGGTAAGTGTTGTGGCCAAAGCCTACTAACCTTTGTTGTAGTGTCTTTTTGTACAATCGTAAGTGGTGCGCCACTTGTTGGGTAATGGTAATCTCTTTTGTGTACGTACTTACGGAATTTCTGTTCCAGCTTTTTTTCTGTGTGTGTTTGTGTGTGCGTTGTGTGTCTTGTGAAGATTTGTTAACATTTGCATGGTAACTCAAGCTTTTTCGAGCTAATAAGCTTTTTACTAAAAACTTATTACTGTGAGTGTTAAACTGTACCAACTGGAACCTGTGAATGCAGTAAGGTTTTCCTGTAAGAAAGGTTTCTCCCTCTGCTCTGCTGTTTTAATTGTTAAGGGAATTTTTTTTTCTTCCAGTTTATACTATTTATTTGTAGATTTTGAAGTAGGCTGAAGTGATTGAGAGCCAAGGCTTGCTTGTGTAAACCCACTTTGCCCTTATATTTCTTAGCTGTTGTAGTCTTAAGTTGGGTTGTAGTAGTTGAGTTAGCACAGGTGTCCAAACAATATTTCTAAAGTGGTTTTATAAGATAGTACTATGCCTTTGAAATAAAATATCACTACATCAAAAACTGTGGGACGATGGAGCTGTTTTCCTAAGCAAAATTTTGACTTCTGTTTTGAATTTCATTGGCTTGAGGGCACTTGACAGAAGATACTGGTTTTTGGTGATCACTTGGTAATGTGAGTATAATCAGTGTGTTTGTCTTTAGTCTGGACTAGTTTTTTTTTTAACCTTACCAGCCAGTGTAGCCTATTAGCAGATGGTAATGGTGTCAATTGAATGACAACGTTGCAATTTTAAAAGGTGTGCAGGAGTAGGTCGCCATACAATAGCAGTCCAAAGATTTCCTTTTCATCTACTAGCTATTGCATTTGTAAGCTATTCAACTTATCCATTTCGAAATAAATTGAAGTCAGACATTTTATGATTTGTTGTAAGTTATTGGTATAAAAAAGCTGCCGTGAGGATAAATAAAGTGCTAAGTCACTTGGGCTGGCCAGTTTTCGATCAGCTGCCATTTTTTTTATTTGTTTATTTATACCCTTTTCCCCTATATCTCCATTTTTATGGTATTTACTTGACTGATTAGATTAACCGGCAGCCTTGGCTTGTACAATAATAATTCAGCTCACTCTGGCAAGCCACCTACTTCAGAAGCATTCTTTTGGTCTTGCCGTGGGTCGCTGTCCCCTTACTTGCCCACGGTGTGCTGATAGCTGGCCAAGTGCCACTCGTGGCGAGTCACCTGTTTTCTTGGTAAGCAATATATAGTAATTACGGAGCGTCTCGTGGCCGCCCTCAATAATGACGAGAGAGCTTCAAGGCATGATCTCTCAGTAAATTTCAAATGATCAACCTTTTTTTTCTAGCTTGCTGTTGTGTACGAACAAGAAAGAAAAGGGAGGGAAATGCCACACTGTCTTTTAACTGCCTAAATGAAATGCTTCAGATTCCTCAGGCCTTGTCTTGTGGTTTGTGATCCAATTGACTTTATTTTATTACCGTTTGATGCAAGTGTTGACGTCTCCATCATTTCCGTACCGTTACGCCCCCATACACACCTCCTTCTGCTGCATAAAGAACTGGCTATTGTAACTTCTACTATACTAATCTTATATTTCTAGTCTCTGTCACATAAATATCATTCATATTCAAACAAGGAATTTGAGAATAAAAAAGCAAAAGTTGAAGCTTTATTTTCCATTGGCAATCATTGGTTTTCATTGGTTTGTTTACATGGCTAATGGTGTGGTATAAATAGAGGAGAAGCATGAATGCCATCTGCATCACATTAGGGTGCTAGAGTTTAGCATAAACACAATCAACACATGGGCATGCTCAAAGTGTGAATATGCCCAGTGCAATAGTGGTGGGTCCACTATGAATATCATTAATGAACACTTTTACCACGAACTAAGGATTCCCAGGAAAATGGAGAGGGGGGAAGGGGTGGAGAATGTGAGGTTTTTCAGTCCCAGTGCTACAAAGCCTATCAATAATTATGTGGTTATATAGTTATTTGCAAGGTACACTTTTAGGTCAATTCCTTTATATTTTATATTGTGTATTGTTTTTTGCTGATGGTGCTTGAAGCACTTGGCAGTTTCTGTTGATGGTGCAATATTCCATGCCTAGCCATGAGCACTGCACTAGGACTCTTGACCAGCCTGGCAGAATAACAAAAATGAATGAACTCTCTCTTCCTTTGATGTTAATAGCTTATAATAAGAAAATTACTTTTATTTTTATTTTATTTCAGATATCTGTAGGTCACACGTACTTCTTTCTGTCACACGCATACATTCATACATACATACGCATGCAATGTTTAATTTGTCCCCTCACTCTAGCCCAGTGAGCTGCTAACGACCACATGCTGTCACCTTGCAGGTCCCTGGCCTACTAGTACTATACAGGCCTTCAATTGGACCAGTCAGTCCAAGTATTGAATATTTAAATACATTGTGCTGCATAACAAATTAGTTTAAAACAATTAATTGTTTAAATTAAAACAAGTAACCAGTGAATGTCCACTCATGTTCTATTTTGGGGGGAAATTTTTTTTTCTTGACTTTTTTTTCCCTTTTATTGGAATAAAAGTGGGAGGTGTTTAAAAATGCTTCAGGAAATTTACTGGTGTGGGGGAGCGGGGGTCGAGTGAAGGTCAGAGCTAAGGTCAGGCCTGGCAAGTTTAAGTAGCTAGGTGCTCAGTGTGGAATTTGTTGAGGAATTTAGGGTAGCGTTGTTAATGGCAATTTGTGTGGACTGGCGTAGCGTGGGTAGACGAAGAGGGAGGGAGGGAGTGGATAGGAATGCCAGACATACAGAGCTGGAAGTTTCACTTTGAATTAGGAAAGGGTCGATTAAAGAAGTAGCACGGTTTGGAGTAAGTATGTTAGTGTGTTCCTGTGTTATGAGCGGGAACGTATGTATGTGTGTTTCCTAAGAGAAGCTCCATCAAGCTTTTGACTTGCCACATCAGGGCATCCGAAAAATTAGCCTCAGTTGGAGCTGAAGGGAAGTAAGAAGGTGGGCGGGAATGGTGCATGGCTGGAGGAAGCGAGATATTTGTCACTGAAGTAGTTTTTTAATTACATTCGGCAGCCTAACAAGGTCCAGGCTGGTGGTGGTGGTACTTCTCATGGCTGTATCCCCACATCAGTGGTGCCCTGCTCCCGATCCTCTATTGTTCTTTGGTACTTGAGCCTAGTGGAGTTGGCTTTGACCTTTGTAAACTTGCCCATGCCCTCACTCTCCACCAATCAGCCACCGTCGTGGGAGGGCATTGGCCACCATGTCCTCCATTCTTGCAACTCCTTGGCCAACATCTTACGTGTTTTGGTGGCTTAAACAAATATCTTGGGTCTTGGCAAAGAATGCGTGGTTGTGTTATTTAGAGCGGCCGAGGCCCTGTTGTGGAGCTTTTTTCAATGACATTCATCTTGGCTTTATGGGCTTGGAGTTTGTCTTTGAGGACGTGAGGTTTTTATTGGCCATTTGATATTCATAATGCTATTCATGACTCATTTAGTCCTCGGGTCAGCTGGCGTGCTGGGGAGAGGGGGGAGTGGCATGTATACGAACCTTGGTTCATATTTTGATTTTATTGTTTTAATTTTTCTAAATGTTTTGGCTCATTATGAGTTGTGTTGCAAGTTCTTAGGGACAAACTTGTACGCATGTAGTGGTCATGTTGGGCAGCATATTCAGCTATTTTGGTAGTGTTTTGAAGTGTCCATGGGCTTGCTTCGCCGTGTGCTCACTGCTATATACTTTGGGTCGATTTGTTATAACGAGGCTCTTCAATTTGGTTCAAGGGTGACAATTGAAGTTTATTGGGTAGAGTGTTTATATACAAGAATGTAGTAATTCCAATTAGTGAGTGAGTGTTTCCATGGGTACCGTTGCTAGGAAAGTAGCACATTAGCCTTTTTAAATTTTTTGTATATATCAAGTCATTTCCTGTGGCGATTTGTTGCAATCATTTCTGGTTTTCACCCCCGAAGAGCATGTTTTGCCCCTGAAGCCGACCAGTTGTTTACTACAGTACCCTCTCAGAGCATTCATAGCAAGCCGTGTTGGGATACACCACAAAGCTTTGATGAGCCATTTCCCTCTTGTGCCGTTGTATTGGTCTAGTTTTGAAACCATCCTCTTCTGGAATGGAGCCAAGGGAGAGAGTCAATACTATGTGTGAGTGATTGGATGGAAGTCTGTGCTGCTATAAACATGCATACATGCATACATACATACATATATACATACATATATATATATATATGCATACATACATATATGCATACATATATACATACATGCATACATACATATACAGTATACATATATATATATATGCATACATACATACATATATGCATACATATATACATACATGCATACATACATACGTACATACAGTAATATTTGTTGTATCCGTTTTGGCCATCAACCATCCTCAAGTATATCTTATCCCACACGAGTCGAAACCATAGAAAGCAGGCATTTGATAGGGTATTAGGTAGCAGCGGCCATTGTTGGCTGTTGGTCTAGCTGGCTGGTTGTTTATTGTAGCCGAGGTCTTACTGTACGCTAAAAGGGACACCCTGCCTTGACTGACTGTGGGGCAAAGCAACTTCTGAATCTGCCACTCAATTGCTGCTTGCTACAAGTAGCTTGCTCGTAGATGCGTCCACGTGTTGGTGTACGCTGGACATGTGTTAATTAGTTGTCAGTCACTTGCAGGGAAGGGGAGGGAGAGGGAAACCAGCGTTCGAGTTGGAATATTTTTTTATTTTTTTAAGTTACTAGTTATTTGTTATACATTATTTGCAGTTGAGTGCCGCTTGTGTATGCAGAGTAACCAAGCTTAGTACACCGTCTTGCACATTATAGTTACGTATCGGAAGCAAATGTGCGTTAATTAATTTTTTTAACTATTGATGTAATGATCGTGGTATAATCTTCTATAAGTTATACTTATTAATATTTACCACGGAGAGTGCTTGGATCAGAGCACAAGTGATCTAATGAAGGTAGTTGGCGAGGAAAGTCAGCCAATTTTATTTTCCGACAATATCAGGTTTTTTTGTTTCAAAGGGTGCAAAGACTCGTGGATATATTTATTAGAGTTAAAATTTGACTTCCGTTTCTGGAGTCCGTTCACAACTAGACTTATATTCTCCTGGACTGTTGGGCTACCTTGTCTTGGTCAGTGGATTGGTAGAGGGAAGGTGATAGACTGTGATGAGTAAATGCAATGCACATGGCAACATCAGCATGTGGCCAGCATTCTGGTAGAGAGCTGCTAGATAGTGTTAATTAGTTCACCTAGTTGTTACTTGGCAACCTGGTCTATGTTCACACTTGCATTGCATAGCTTTTTTGTACTTGTTCAAAAATTCAAAAAAGTATAGAATCAACATCTAAGTCTTTCTCTCTGTGTGTGAGGGTAAAGGGTTTTCTATTATATTTGTATCAAGTTGGGGGTGTAAATCTACTTCAGTAAAATCTTTCCTCACTCAGTTAAATCGAATCACAGTGTCTTCAATGAGGCTAATGTGCCATGGCATGATCTATTTATACAAAATGATAGCATACTGATATCAATAATGGCTTGCTTGCTTGGTTTAGGCTCATAGCCTCAGGTGTGTAACCTTATTTACAATCATAATCTTTCACTCCTTCAGAAATGTCTGGTCAGTGGGTTAAGAATTTACCCTAAGGTTGTAATAAGAATTCTAATGCACTGAAATCACTCATTTCTTATTAGGCCTCTTCCCTCCGAAACGGACCAGTTTCCATTGTTCTTTACAACCAATTGAATTGGCAGGAGCTAGCAGTTTTACTGGCAAAATAAGAAATAGGCTTCAGGTAGGTGGTACTCTGTTTAATGTACTAGTTTCATTGGGGCTGCAAAAGCTTTGCTTGTGACAGAGTTCATTTCTTCACAATGCTCACATCATCTCCCTGTCTGTCTCTGGGGTAGTTGGGAGACACTCTACTAGGAAACAAGCCAGCAGTGTTTGTCTTTAGTTTGGTCTACATAACTCAGACAAGCATCTTCCTGTCAGTGTGTTCTTGTTTGTGTCCAGGCCAGCTCCTGCTCGCTCACTCTCTTTGTCCGTCAGAATAGGAAGTTTTCGGTTTCACTTTATGTATTTTGTATAAGCTCCTTGGTGACAGAAGAGGATGTTTTTTCATACTTTACCAAGAATTGCATTTGGAATGCTAAATTCCCAGAAGCGTGTGACCATGAAGTGGGAGGGGCAAGGGGGGAGTGTTGTTTGGGTGATAGATGGGCTCGTGGGAAGACCATTACCTGAATGTTTCTCATCTAATATCTGAGACAATGCAATCTTATTTTGAACTAGTTCACACCGTGACAAGGTTTATTTTTGTGTTATGCCCATTCAAGGAATGGAATTTAGAAAACTGAACTCTAAACTGTACCTTTTGTTCTTCACTTTCGGTTGTCTTTAGCTGATCAAAATGTCAATCTTTTCCTACTTTGTAAGGCTTGATGAGGAAAAGTTCATTAAGTTTTGTTTATTTGCTTAGCCTTTCAGAAATAGAGCATCTATGACTATTTGTAAAAAAATTTTTTCCAGAAATGGAAGGTGTGTACTTTATTTTTAAAAAATGTTACCAAAATTACCACTTTTACTAGATATTGTATGGTATTAAAGATCCGTACGTTTGTCCTCCGAAAACATATCCCACATACCACAGACACTTGCTTCACAGTCATAGCTTCTAATTACTTGTAAGAAGACAGGGTCCTTGGGCGGCTTCTCTTAACGACATGGTGCCAACATGTATGGCTTTTTTACATGCACATGCTTCTCAGCGTGTCCTACATTTCGATGGCCGGGTGTCTCGTTTCATCTCGGGTTTGTGCAGCTGTTTTATGTAACGGTTGCTAGTTGATTGGATCCTTTTATATCGATTAGGCTAACGAGTTCCATCTTCCTGGAGTAAGGTTCCCTTTGTTTACACATCTTATCAAATCCAATAGCATAGTATTACAAACGCATTAAGCACCAAGTCCTTTTTTAAAACGGTATGGAATTGGCCGAAGTGCTTCGGGGGGGAAATGGTTGTATGCAAATGAGGGGGAAAACTCTGTCCTGCAGCTCAGAGCAGCTTCATTAATTTTCTTACTCTCGTAATTAGGTTTCGAGAGAGTTGGTAAGGTTAATGTGTTAGTCTTCACACCTTATATGTAATTATGTTCTTGTAAGTTTAACAGCATTGTAGTAAACAGAAAACCAGTTCAAGTGTTTTCTTAGTTAATGAGATTGTTCTTCAAATTGTTATCTAATCTTACTCGCTGTCGGTATAGTACCACATTCTCATGATGGTTCTTTAGTTGTAGTTGTTTTCTTTATTGCTGTTGTTTTTGTTTGTTTGTTGTTGTTTTTGTTAAACTTTAAACTTGACTCAGTTACTGAAATGATTTCAGCATTCCTCCAAGCAGCAATCAAGTTTTGACCCTTCACAAAACTATATGATTGAATTCTCTCTTATAGTAAAATGCATTAAAAACAATTTAGTTGTCTTGGGTTCAATTTCCTGGTGGCAATCAAGTTTTATTTCAGTTTTGCTCGATCTACTTTAGCTTGTCCTTTGGCCTCATCTGAACTATAGGAATTCTATCTGGACAATTGAAATCCTTGGACTGTAGTAGATAAAGTTTCAAAGTGGCCACAAAGAATGACAAACTTGAAAGGTCACTCTTATGTCCCACTAGTCTGATGAGCCCATTGGCTCGGAGAATTTAAACTATTCAAAAAAAAGTTTTTTGAGACTAAATATTTCGGAGGGTTATAATGGAATTAGCGAAGCTTCAATAAAGTGCATAGCTTTGTCGGCAGTTTGGGGACCTGAACTATGGGAGTTGTAAAATGGCTGGCCTCTGTGTCACGTTACATGGAAAGGTCTTGTTTGAGAACATTTGTGAACAGTTTTTAAGTTGGTTGTCTTATTCATAACTGAACGTGTCAAATCTGCTCTACTGCTTGTCCCACAAGAATAGCTGTGTTGCAGGTGGACAGGATGGGAAGTGTGCTTGTGTGTGTGCGTGTGTAGCATTTCTCGGGCAACTGTATTAATTTTAGTAGTGAATTATATGATAGTGCAAAGTGAAGAAAGGAAGGTGCACTTACATAGATGAGTTAGGAATAAACAAAAACATATATTAAAGATTATAATATGTATCCATATTTCCACTTAATGCCTGTCTCCTTCCTAAGCCCATTTTGCAGCATCAGTATTTTTACCCTTTATGTCTAATGGGTTTTGAAGAGAGCGAATTTTGATCCATAAGTATCCCCTCCCTGTGTGTTGACATATTGATTCAGTGAGTGTGTCCCAGGTATCTCTGGCATCTCTGCAAATATGTTAACTTGCATTCAAGAGGCTTCAGACAGGGTGTGTACTATTTGGGATTTAACTTGAAAGCATTTTTTTACGTTAGAGTGGGCATGTGTCCACCATTGGTTGGAAGCTATATACATTCCTCTGTTGTGTCCTTGCCAGAAGTTTGGGGTTGACTGATCGTATTGACACATTTCTGTTTCGAGAATTAAGAGTTATGGGGGATATATTTGAATCAATGAGTTTGTGTATTGTTTGCAAACAAGCAAGCCTTAGGGAGAGAATGAAGTTGTTGTTTTGTTCCAACTAAACAGTCTTAAATTCATGTTTACGTTTTGTTGTTCTCTTTTGTCATTTTTTTTATTATTCTTTAACACTGCATTTTTATCTTAATCCCTGCAGCTAATTGTACTGTGCAAGACATACGGGACTTCATACTGACCTACATTCATCTACCAGTAATCATTGGGAACGCCAGCTGCACCACTATTGACGGAGAGCCCTTTGCCGAGTCAGACCACCCCTCGATGCAGAGCTCGCGCAAACGCCGCCGTTGCTCCTCCTTGGAGAACATCGACTTAGAGCAGCAGCAGCAGTCTCTCTTCGACCTGTCCGTCTACAAGCTCCAGCAGGAGCAAATGCGGCACGGGGTGGACCCTAGGCTTCGGCGCTTTGTCCTCATTAACAACGCCTTGAAAAAGCTGCAAAGCCACATGCGAAATTTTGATGATGGCATTAGTGAAGGGGGTGGGGGTGAGGACAATACGAGTGGCGGCAGCAGTGATATGTTCTTGTACAACACGTTCAGAAGTGGGAGTTTGTCTTCTATACCCCTCAGCCCACCGACACCCGTTAAGGCTGTCAAGACAGACGCCTCGTTTAGCGATCAGAGCCCTCTCGTCGAGTATTTGGAAGCTTCGCCGAACTCGGTGGTGGAGGACGGCACGGTCACGTCAATGGAGGAGGAGCGTGTTCAACCGGCAGCAACACTCCACAACGGGATTCATTTGGGGAAGAGGAGGAGGGAACATCATCAGGGTGAAGAGACTGTCACAGACAGCAGCAACAGCAATACCAGTGAAGGACATCTCGGGGAATCGGACAGTAAGAGGCCGTGCAAGTCTGCGGACATCCAGAAATTGGTGAGCCCACTTCAGGCGGCTGAACTTGACCCTCTCCCACCTCCTGTCCTTCCCTCCTCTCCTACTTCTCATCTGCCCACGACGATAGATTTCACCAGCGTAGATCCTTCCATTTACGACTTTGATACTGCCGTGCTGACTGATGCTCCTGGTGGACTGGTTGGCTGCCATGATACTGATTCTTCCCATCCTGATTCACCTTTGCCTTCTCCTTCTTCGTCACCGCAACCCATTTCTTTCTCAGCTACCGACTTCTCTACCCAGTCATCCCTTCAATCTTCCTTCTCTTCCCTGTCTTGCTCCGTATCCTGCCCGTCTGTTCACAAAGCCTCTCTCGAGGAACCTCTTGTTTTGAACGGCTGTGGCGGCAACTTAGACCACAGCCTGCGTCTAATCAATGAGCCCAAACTTTCGGTGCTGTCGGCCGAATCAACGGTGATGACGGCCGTTTCAAGCGCTGGCATGGTGACGACGACGGCTTCAGGAGTGAAGAATTCATCTTGCTCTCTCCAAGCCCTGCGAAACAATGGGATAGTATCCAATAAGGAACTGGGCTCAGAGTCCTCTCTGTCTTCTCTTAGCAACGGCACCTCAGGGCAATTGTCTCTGTCCCCGGAATCAGCGATAGAACCAGATGATGACCTTGGCCATATAGTTGATCTGCTCATGACATGATAACAGGGAAGTGAGAACTTCATTCTGTTGTGGTTCAAATGGATTTATTATTATTATTATTTTATGGAGGTGGCCATCTTTGTTCCTTATTATGTTTATAATTATTTTTATTTAAATTTTTTTTTTGTCTTTTCTGGCAAACCATTCCCTTCTTGCACTTTTTCCTTTCAATCATAAGCTCTGCTATGTATTCAAATGACGACTACATTTCAGCATTTTTTTTAGTTCATGTCCAAATGTAAAACAATGTTATTTTTTTATTATGACCTATTCATCATTATTTCCTTCTGATGCCTATCAGATCAAGTCATTGATTATTTAGGCCTTATTCTTACAAGATGCCGTCTTAATTTTATCATCACTTTGTGTTTTCATATGTGAAACTTTTCCCTCCAAAAATTTTCCTGGAATCCACCCTTACAAACTTTGGCAAAGTTTCTCATCTCGAAAGTTATTTTTTTCTTCTGTGTTTACCTCTCAAGAATCCATCACATCTTCCGTGTGCACGTTTAAGATGATTATACAATAATATTGTATGCATTGTACTTCAATTTTGTTTAATGTATTATTCAATAATGCTTATTTATGAACATTCTTTTTAAATAAATATTTTTATTGGGAGGATTGCATGGCATGAAAGAGCAATGAACTTTGCGCTGACAGTAATTTTGGGGTTGTGCCCAAATGGCTGGTGTACTCTACATAATTAACAATGCAGCAGATGGCATTTTATATTGGCATCGCTGTTGTTTCTTTGTTGTCAGTTAAACTTGCTATATAGATGATAAGGCAGCTGCTGGTGGTGGGTGGGGCATTATGAAATAATGCGAAAACTATCTAATTAAGGAACAAATTAGTTAACTCGTTAAGATTAAATTAAAGTGTGGTCTGCAAATTTTGAATGAATCAGAGAGCAAGATATATCGATATAATGATTATTCTACTCACTGATAGTGTTCTCCAGCCAGTATTTAGTACAACTGGTGTGTGTGCAGTATATATGACCCTTTACCTGATTACTTGGCAGAAATCTATGACAGGTTGGTTCATTTTATTCAAGTAATGTATTACAGTAGCTAATCTTTACCTAGCTAACTTCCTACATTTGCTACATGACTAGCTTATTATAGTTCCAGGAAGTAATTGTAGCTACCATAAATATGTCAAAGTAAAGGATAAAGAAATTTGTAAAAGAAAAAAGCGTGACAACTTCAGTAAAACTTCTGAACTTGGGACCAGCTGGGCTTTAGTTTACAAATAAGAGGTTGTTTGCTTTTAGGGACAAGCGAAAGCAAGCACTAAAATAGAGGCTATTTGCTCCTTAGATATCAGAAGTTCCACTGTATTAACCACATGGTAGTATCCCACATTTCATTTCAAACAATCAGTGACAGATGGAGTAAAGACTTAGCACCACCTTAATGCAGTGGTACTTTGTGATACATATATGTATGCATGCCATTTCAAATATGCATTATTTCAAAGTACACTGAGTTCTATGAGCCTGACCGATTACGTCTAAGCAGAGTCTGACACACATTGGATCAACTACTACTAACTGACCAAATTAATATTATAGAAAGAGAGAGATGAGAGAGAGCTTTGGTTGAGATATAGTCAAATAAAATGAGAAAAATCTAACCTCAGAGCATATTATAAAATATGTAGAATGAATAAAATGTTAGTAGCTACTTAGCAGGTATAGTTTAGCTAGTTACACATAATTAGCATTTCTGACATGTTAAAAATATACTGTACGCTCCAGTCAAATGGGCAGTTTAAGTGTACACAATCACCTTTACCCACCAAAGTCACTTGTGAAGTGTGATCATGGATTGACTGCATGAATTCATACCAACTGCAGCATAGAAACCTAATGAGTAGTCAGCATAGGTAAGTGGCCTATTATTGTTAGATTCATTTTTATGTTAGCCACTCATCGGTCACTGTATAGCACCAGATGCTATCTAGCTAACTGTCAACTATGCCAATGAGAGTAAGACAGGCTAGAAGTCTGTTTGAGACACTGATGGCTAAGAAGATATGTGCCCGCAGTATTTCCTAACAAGCATGGAGTGTCACAGCTCATTTAGATGAAAATAAGTGTCTTAATTTATTGAATTTAATAACCTAATGTTTTTCTGTAGTTGATGGCTATTTATTAAGGCCCCTCCCCCCTCCCACTCCCCCCTCTCCCACTTCCCCCTTTCCTATTCCAACTTTAAACTGCTTCTACCGCCTATGAATTCATACAACTTGAACCAATGCCCTTGTTATAATATGGAGGTTAAACATGTTAAGCTTGTTTATTTTTTAGAGGGGGGATTGTGGGTAAAGGGTAGTTCCTGCATAGCATGTTCTAGCCATAAGAATTTAATTCGGTTAACTCTTACTTGAGAGAGTTAAACACAAAATAAGAAGAAAAAGAACCAAAGAGCTATTTAAAGAACTTTCTTTTGTCTAAAACTCAGGTAGTATACCCACCAGTTTAGAAGATAGCCCCAGGCAAACAGTATGCTGGTCTAGTGTCTCTAGTGACTGTACATCCACTTTCTAAGGATCATACTAGTTAATGATTTAATGTTAGATGTAAAAATATTTTACACGATGTCGTAGTATAGCTATGGGGGAAAATCTTATTTTAATGTTTTGCTATCTCCATTTGTAGCTAAATGCTCCATAAACAGCAACTGTAGGACTCTCAGGGGAGGAGGAAGGTACCTGACGTTGGGGGGGCAAAAAAGTTATATTTAGCCACACCCTCCATTTGACCGCACTCACTATATATATTATTAATGACTGAAAAATTTTCAAAACACAATAATGGTGAACAATATCTAAGAATAGTTTTTAATAAATAATCCAATGATGTATGAGTATGTAATGGTGTACATGACATGATAATGAAAGTTGGGGGGGCAATGCCCCCCCCTTTTTGGAAGTTCAGGGAGCGATTGCCCCTTCGCCCCCCCTGTGGAGCCCCCTGCTATAAAGTTAACTCATTCAATGTCAGACTTCTGTGATCATAGGCATTACTTCTACTTCACTGGAATAGACTATAGATAGTTAGTTCACCACTTGCCTGTTTATAAAGAGAAGACACAAAAATATATGCATCATATATTGACAAAGTAGTATGGCATCTGATGCAGATTGCTACAGAGCAAATCAGTAAAATTGGAATAATTATTAGTCCAGATATGAGAGAGGAAAGTTTTCAACTGAGTGGCTCTAGGATTGTTTGTTCCTAGCTTGTCAACTGAAACTTGTGAGCTGTTTGCTGCTTCAAATATCCAATGTGTCTATTTTCTAAATGGAATTGCCCACTTTTTTCTTCTTTTTTTTTTTCCTTTCTTTCTTTAGCTATTTATTTTATTTATTTTTTGCTGGGTACTATCCCTTACCTGTTCGGAGGCTGAAATTCCCTAGCCCCCATCATCCTCCACCTATGGAATTGAATTATTGGATCTGTAGAAGCCACTTCAGCTGCTCTAGCTTATTCACAACTATTACTGGACCTTGCTTTTTTCCCTTCCTATTTGCTATTAAGGTGAATTCACAATTTCGTAACATGTCACACTCAGTGCAACTTAAATGACCAATTGAAATTTGCCAGCCACATGAAATTGCACACACAAACAATAAGCAGTCAATGTGATGATGTTTAGCGTCCAGAAGCAAAATGTTATTGTCTTGTGAAGTGCCATTCCCATGTAGATACGATTCTTGTTATAGCCATGCCAGCGCAACAATTTCATTGTCTGCTATTCCTGCTTCATACCAGTATATAGCTCTATTGAGGCTCTTACATACATCCTGTGTTGTATCCCATCATAGATACACGATAATCGTGTATCTAGCTATGATCCCATACTATAATCATTGCAACTAAAGTCACTAAGCGAAACCACTTTTGTACTATTCACAATTATGCTTGACCTAATTATAGAGAGTTAGACTAATTTTTTTTACTAAGCCTACTAATAAAAGGAAAACATATTAAAAATTTAAATCTCCTCAAAACGTTTTGGCAGAATAAATTATTCATATCTTCAATTGAGGCAAACACCTAAAAACACACACACACACACACACAAATATAATAGTCACTACAGAGTTCCAGAAGGGTGAGATTAACATTCATAGCTATATAAAAACCAGTTTCAAGTAAAGAAGAATGTTAGTTCCAAATAGCGGTACCAAAATTACATCACTTTTGCGTAGTTCGCCTTGATGTAGCAACAAAACTGGGGATTTTCCCTTATCTAAATATAGAACAGCTGCTCGCAAACAAATTGCGCCATCACCGCCGCTTGTCGCGTCATTCGCAAAAACCGCTCTATAAAGTGTACGACGTAAACAAACAAACAATACAAAAAGCCCATAAAAAAGAGCGCCACAACTATGAGCGCTTAACGACTACAACCAACCACTGCTTACGGCGGCATGCCTTAGCTGGAAGCCTAATACGTCCACTTAGTTCGTCTGTTGTTGAAAGAGTGAACCGGGGAGGAGGTAACTAATTGGCATGGAGGCTTTGTTAGATTTTTTTGACCCTACGGAGGGACAAGCTTCTACTTCTCCTAGGGCGTCTGGGTCAGCAAAGCAGCCTCTTCCATCAAGCCTTCCTCCTGAGGTATAGTATGAAATGTATATCAGAGGGAAGAGTTGTAGTATAAGAAAGGTGTGCTCACAGTTTAATGCACACTCTTTGAGGTAATAATAATGTCTTGTTAATTTATTGTTTTTGAAGAGGAAAACGTGCCCACTAAGATATGCCTATTAAATTACACTTCACAGTTTGTAGTTGTTTTTGAAAGAATCAGTACGTAACTACATATGCTTCACACAACTGCATCTTCTTCCAATAAGGAGTGGGCTTCCAAACCATAAAAACTAGGTATGTATTTGTGGCAGTAACCAGCTTGAATGTTTGTCAGCATCTGTAGCTAATGCAGAGTCTAGTATAACTTTCTTTATCCCAAATGCTGACTATGTAGTTTCCGAGGTAACCCTAAAAAGTGTCCTAGAGCTCATCAAGCTTTAGTTAATTATTACTGGACTAACTCCTGGACACTCTGGCATATGAGTGGAGTGAAGCGAAAGAGACTAAGTGACAATTTTCCCCGAGGTGTTACTTCAAAGTGCTGCACTGTATTTACGGCAGTAAAATGAGGGGGTTTGTATAAAGTTACCAATATAGCACTAATAGCAATGGGGCATATTACAACTCTTGTCCAAAGTTAATGGCCTCAGGATAACATTAATAATCGTGCCACAACAATTATAGGTTTACGTTAGTATGTATCAATGGTGTCTGGGCTAGGAGATGAAGGTCACTGTCACATTGTGTTGCAGGTTGAGGTAGGAAATGTGGAGTACAAGCTCAAGATTCTCAGCCCCACTGCCTCTCGTTTTGAGCACCTGGTGACTCAGATGAAGTGGAGGCTGAGGGAAGGCCAGGGAGAGGCTATCTACGAGATAGGAGTGTCTGATAGTGGTATTCTTACTGGACTCAACCAGCAGGATATGGACCATTCCTTGAAGACGCTCAAGAGGATGGCCGAAAAGTGAGTTTAGTTGAGTGTGTAACAACATTCCGCAATGGGCGTATAGAATACATGTGGAATGGTAACCTTTTCACACTGGTAGGCCGAGACCATATCACCACTGACACACACATGAATCACTACTGATGCATCAATCTCTAAAGTAGTTAGAATGGGTGGTATGAGACATCTTGTGGGATTAACAAGTTAGGTGTGTGTGTGTGTGTGCGTTATTTTTCCGTATTCCTGTAGTTACTAGTTTTCATACACGGACAATTTGGTGTGAAGCTGTAATTGACACGTTATCGAAATTAATAATTATTGTTGTTTGTTCCTCTCTAATGTTATTTACCCTTTCCATTCATTAGCGTACACATCTATATTGATAAATATTTCGTACACTATGCAGAATACTTGAATGGGGTTTTGTACATATGTAGGCTTGGAGCTACTGTCCATGTTCTGAGAACGAGAAAGATTAACACTTTTTCTGAGGATGTGAAATCTGTGTGTGAAGTGCAAGTGAGAAAAGTCCCAGATGACCAGCCCTTTCTGGACCGACGGTTGGTGGTTTTGGGTCCCATGGAGGCAGGCAAAAGTACCTTACTAGGTGTGCTCACTCAGGGAGAGCTGGACAATGGCAGAGGAAGGGCTAGACTCAATCTGTTCAGGCATCTGCACGAGATTCAATCAGGAAGAACTTCTTCCATTAGTCATGAGATCCTTGGCTTTGATTCCTCTGGAGAGGTAGTGAATTATTCATCCTGTATCAGTGCAGAGGAGATATGTGAGAAGTCAACCAAAGTGATTACTCTCATTGATCTGGCTGGTCACCAGAAGTACATGAAGACCACTATATTTGGACTGACTGCTCATCACCCAGACCTAGCAATGCTAATCATTGCTGCCAATTCTGGAGTTGGTATGTTTATGATCATGACGAATAAAATTCGCTTTTGTGACCTTTGCTTTCCGATTGTGGGGATGTAGCTCAGTGGTAGAGCGCTCGCTTCGCATGTGAGAGGCCCCGGGTTCAATCCCCGGCATCTCCACTTTTTTTTTCCTTTTTTTTTTTTCCTTTCTATATTTTCTTCTTTTTTTTTCTTCTTTTTTTTCTTTCTTTTTCTTTTCTTTGGTAAACTTTGTAATGAATAAAAAGATTAATAGCTTTTTTTTTTTTTAGTTGGAACAGCCTGTGAACATCTTGGATTTTCCCTGGCTCTGGATGTTCCTACATTTGTGGTGGTGACCAAGGCAGATCTGTGTACCAAGCAACAAGTACAGAAGATCCACGAGCAGCTTGAAATACTTCTTTCAAGTGCAGGATGCAAGAAAATACCCTACAAAGTATCAACTGAGTCTGATGCTTTTAATGCTGCACAGCAATTTTCCGACAAGAAGTAAGATATTACACTATTTCTCAGCATTTTGCATCATCATATTTCAAAATCACACAGTTGCAAAATAGCTCCAATCTTTACGGTATCATGCGTAACTGGTGAAAACCTCAACCTTCTCAACAACTTCCTCAACACCATCCCCCCATCCCAATTCCCCCCTGATCTCCAGCAACATCTGTCAGAGTTCCACGTCGATGAAATTTTCAACGTTCCCGAGGTAGGTCTTGTATTGGGAGGTATTTTGACCAGTGGAGTGTTGAGAGAGGACGACCCAGTCATGGTGGGGCCTTGTGAAGATGGGCAGTTCATACCAACATCTGTGGCCACCATACGCCGGAACAGGACACCTTGTCGCATAGCCAGGGCTGGGGAGGCTGTTACAGTGACCCTGACTGACCTGGAGAGATCAGATATTCGGAAAGTGAGTAATTGGGAACACAGATAAAGTGGGCAGGGCATAAAAAAAAACAGCACGTTTATTGCGATTTTTGAGATGCTGAAAATAAATTCATGATGATTATGATGTTTGCTACTGTGTGTGTGTGTGTGTGTGTGTGTGTGTGTGTGTGTCCATCTATCCAGGGCACTGTGTTGCTGTCTCCTCTAGTTGAACTGAATGACACTTCCAACAGTTGCATGGAGTTTGAGGCAGACTTGTTTGTGCTGTACAGTACTGGGACTGGAGTGAAGCCAGGCTTCCAGGGCACAGTCTATGTGGCCAGTACCATGCAGAATGCAGTGGTGCAGGAAGTCAAAGGGAAGAAGGTGATTGTGGACACACTCTATAACTTACCAATCTAGTTTATTACAATATGCATGATATTAGTGGTGGGGTGAACAAAGGCAAAAAAAAAAAATCCTATGAGTGGTAATGCAAGTGTTACATTAGTTGAGTTCATTACATAGCATTTCGAAACTAGCAATTTATCTTGCATCTTTCAATATAATTCCATGTGCTGTTGTAATAGCTGTGATGTAATAAATAGTGGTTGTACAGTGGTGGGCACTACCTGGGAAGTGAACTAATTAGTCCATTCCTTCAAAGTGATACATAATTGGCTCAAGGAGAAGCATGATAGTGTTGTCTGTCTGTCTGTGCCCACACACAGTATTGATTGGAAGATATACTTGAGAACTAGTGGAAAACTTAGTTGAAATAAGGAGGCATTAGATGGATAAAAAAAATAATAATAATAAAAAATAAAAAAACCACTTTGAAGTAAAATTTAATCTCCCCTTTATGTGATTTACATTTTTTTTTAAAGGAGACTCTGGCTGCTGGAGAGAAAGGTTGCATCCACTTCAAGTTCCTGTGGAGGTCAGAGTTTATGTGTGTGGGATCTCGGGTCCTCTTCCGCGAGGGTCAAACTAAGGCCATTGGACAAGTCACCAGATTAATACTGGAGACACAGCCTCATGAGAAACTCACACCTAGCAAGAGAAAACAGAGCCATTAGTAGCAGTAGTAGTAGTAGTAGTAGTGATGTGCTGTTGTACATAACATGTAGTCAACATGTCTTTCATCATATAATGGGTAGGAAATTGTAATGAAAACAATTGATTGTGAGATCACTAGTAGATCAATAGGTTAGTGCATAAATATGTAGTATTACCATGAAGTGTTAATCTAACTATATTTTGTGTGAAATATTGAATTATCAATTCACGGGTCTTTGGTTGGCATGCCTATAATATGGCACAGCCTGTTACCTTCTTGACTGTCCCTTTACCAGATTAGTGTGTGAATTGGCAGCCATTAGCTTCATGAATTATATATATTCAAGACAATTAATAGCACATACAAATAAAGGCTCATTGGTTATTTGAAACTGAGATAGTGAAAAATGAACAGTCAAACATGCAAACAAATAATTGACAAGTCTGTTTGCTATGACTGTGTGCGTTGTTGATTCAGAAGTGCAGAAAATTTTGAGTCCTAAAAAATAAACACATTCACCTATTAGTAACTAGAAAGAAAATTTGTTCAAAATCTCTTTGTAATGTTGACAAAGTGACACAACTACATAAATATGTAGTTTGGATATTCTTCAAATGGGTACTTACCTTTGACAACTTTTTTGAAATAGCATCTCTATAGAAGGAAGTGATGTTCTTGCTACATTCTCTTACAGATCTGATGACCTCTTGAAGCTATAGGGGAATGTAAATAATCAATTAATGTACAAGGTAGTGTTTGGTCCCATCACAACTAACTGCGAGCCTGTACATACAACATGTGGTATCGTGGTTTCATACAGGATATGTTGCTGGAGGTGAAAGACACTGCATATATTAGCCACAACCATTTTTCCCCCTCCTTTACACACATGGCTACACAAAAGTGTATACTTTACACGTGTCAGTGTGGGTGGGTCACATGAATGATTTTATAATCTTACTTCTCACAGAATTCATCTTTCATTTATTTTTTGATGAAGTTCTATATTAAACATTCTAGGGGGGAAGGGGAGGGAGAGGGAAAGAGAGAGAGAGAGAACGCAAGGTGGCCCCCTTCTGTATGAATCCCAGATCCCAGGATATGATGTTAAGTCTATTATGTACTGACTGCCCTTAATACTTAGAAAATAAGCTCTGAGAGATGAAATAAAATTACTGCATACTCAAGCATGTGCAGTATAGTAATATCCAATAACAACAAATAGCAAGTACTCTGCCACACAGTGAGTGGCACTTGATGTACTAAACTACCAAGCAGTTAGTTCCAAGCGGTAAATGTAATGTAATGTAGTGTGTGTAACTGCTAAGTTAAGGGTCACTGGTTCGAATCCCAAAAGGAAGATTTTGATCCTGTTAATTTTTTTCCTTCTTGTCAACTATAGAGTGGGTAGAACTTCATGTTTTACCCATTCAGGTACTGAACTGACCACACTCTACCAACTCAACGCATGAATGATTCTTTAATACACACCCTCGTCGTCGTCATTTCTGACATACATAACAGTCATAAGTCTGCTAACTTGAAAGACTCACAAACCTGGTATATGGAGACCTTCCCTTCTGAGTGAGATGACAGGACGTTGCCAGAGTGACCTTCCACTACACATGTGCACATGGCCTGGCATTGCTCCTCCTGACTGGGGTCAGGGTCCATCAACAGCTGCCCTTCCTTAGTCCGTCCGCACGCTAGAGCAGCGAAGGTGCAAGAGAGAGGCACACATGCATCCATTAGAGCCAGACAGCATGCGTTAATCAACACTGACAGCAACTGGTGGAATGAATAAATAAATAATAATAATATAATTATTGCTACTAGTTGAGCTATGTTGAACGTAGTATTCAATATAGATATTTTAAAAATATCTATATTGAATACTACGTTCAACATAGCTCAACTAATAGCAATTATATTAAGTGTATAACGTGCTTTACAAGTGCTATTGATCCCTAATAGCACAGGTTACCCGTGCTATCACTCGCTAATACGGGTAGAGGTTCTGTGGTAAAGAAGGAAATTGTCCCCAACTAGCAACTACTCAAACTACGTTTCCAAGGTTAACGCTCTACACATGTGCACTTAACCGTACTATTTCACTTAGCTACCGAGGTATTTCAATTAGTTACGCGCTATTTCACTTTCCCCGTGCGATTTCAATTGAACAGCGATTATTCCCTGAATGGGCAACTTACATGCCGTACTATTAATATATATATCTGTGTGTGTGTGACGTGACACATACTCTCTTTCAACTTAGTGAGTTGAATAGTATCCTGCTCTGATTCTGTTGTAAACTTGTTCAGCTTCTGTCTCTATTGTTCTTCCGTGAGGGCTACTAGAAACTGAAGCTGTAAGGTGTTTGGAATGCTTATTTGTATCGGTAAACTTTAAAAAATATATAATTTTTAACGAGTTCTTTCATATCCGTTTCGACTAACTTATATATTGTTTTTCCATCTCGTACAGTCTTTATTTTAATGTAGCAAGCTTCAATTTCCATTTAGCCTCACTCAGTATCTTCATGATATCTTGTTATGCAAAAAATGATACACTAAATATTACAAGCAAGAACTAAAAAAAAAAAAATACAAGAGCATATGCAATTAGATTCTACTTTTTCCTAAATAACGAAAACAAACATTTTAAGAACAATAAGCCTTCTTACATTTAATTTAGGGTTGTAGAAGCATGTGAAATAAGTGAGTTTGATTATACTGCAGTGTGACGTTCTTGTTCTTGTTGTTTATCTAGAACAAATTATATACACTTAGCATTCTTAGTCTCAACGTTATATAAATGACAACCAGGTAAGGATCATCAAATGTGGAAGTTGAACTATAGACTTCGTGTTAACTAACTAACTACTTGTACCTTCAAACTAGGTGCACAGTTCCAACTGTGTAAAATCTTTTCGATCAGCACAAAGGCAAAAATGTCAACATGCTATAAATTAAGTTGGGCCCCCGGTACCACATTTTAGTAAAGTAATGAAAAATAACACATACTGGTTGTAAAACATGTGCATCAATTACTGAACAAATGAGAGAGCCAGCATTTGAATGGCAGCAAAAGCAACAACAAAACCAGGAAGATTGCTGGCAACTACGGGAAAATGAATCGGATTAAATTATAGGGATTATTTAATAAATGGAGAAAAATTTAAAGGGAATGTCGTAAGTATGTATCATTAGCCTGATTAAATTTACTGCTGTGGATGTTACTGTTAACTCTGACTTACCAGAGCTGGAAATTATCGGCAGCAAACACTCTCAAGTCTCGGTTATAAAAAAAATTATTCTCTAATGTAACGTTTCTAATTTTTGTTGAACATTGTTCTGACGTAGTACTGCCTGCCTGTAGTATAAATTCAAAATGAGTGCACTGGTTGTTTTTTTTTTAATATGGCTACAGGAACATTTAATTTAACCATTAAGCGTCTATCCACCCAAATTTATTTTATGGTTCAAGGTTCTGAATTTTTAGCTCATCTTTTTAGTAACTAGTTTCCTCTTAACTTGCTTTAAAAATTCAATTCTTGCTGGAATGTTTTATAAAATAAATAATAAATAAAATACTGATACTTTTTTCATGTTAGTTCAAATAGTTATAACCAGAAACTAACAGTATTTACACACGAGTTATTATTATACTAAAAAGAAATAAACAAATAAAGGACAACTTACAGCTCCAGCATTGTGCTCTATTTGGAGAGTGATGGATACGGCAGTGTGTGGGTGTAGGGCAGTCCTAATGCACGTCTCACACACACTACATATGACACTCTCCATGTATCTCTCTGCAGGACCAGAACTGCCACTGGCTGGCTTCACCAGAACACCAACCACTGCCCTGGAAACACATGGGATCAACACAATCATTGTGTCTGAAGCCACTTATCCAAATTGTAGACAACTTGTTGACTGATGTTTCGCAGACCTCAGACCCTTTACCAACTGGGATAAGGTTCTAGTAAAATTGTACACCTTTTTAGTCCTATACAATCAGTATAATTATTTGACTATAGTAAACTCTCCAATAAAGGACCCCAATAGTGGACATACGCCTAATACCAGACAAGGGTCTGTGCTATGTACTGATTGAAAGTTCAATAAGAATAATGTATTCGAACCAACTGAACAATAACCACCTCTAATTTCCTAACAGACAGAATCAGTTGCCTAAAAGAATCAGGAAAAAAAGAAAAAAGAAAAAAAGACTCAGAACCAAATCGCAAAAAATTTAGCCACACCTCATAATTAAGCCCAGGGAAGTGGGCCAGTTGATAGTTCTAAGTGCTGTTATTGCTCTCCAAGGTAACCTCCTACATTCTTTCATGTCACACTAACCCAGGGCCCTAGTTACATCTATAATGGGTTGTTCATAAGCCCTCTAACACGATATTTCAATGAATATGTCGATAGAGGAGAAAACTGGAAATGAAATTATAATGGAAATGTAATTATAATGGAAATGAGAAAACACTGACAAATTTGATGTAGTTGCTAAATGCCAGTGCCATCTTTGGAACTTAGCTTTTCTGAGATTATATCAATTATGAACTCACCCAAAAGGCTTCATTATGCAACAATCACCAACAAAGGACAATAAAGGACACTCCAAATAATGGATGGTAGAGCATTGTCCGTAGAGCAATAATAGCTTAGTGTACACACACCCTCCAAGACGACAAAAGATACATCATAAATTAGCACAGTGTAGCAGTTAAGGTGCGAATACAAAATTTAATTTAACAAGTTAATGTTCACAAATTCCCTGTACACCTCGGCATGTTGTTTTTATAGACTACATGTATTTCCAGTACAGTGTTAGGTAAAGGGTCTGGGTTGCGAGACTAACAATATATATATATATATATATATATATCTAATGTCAAAGTATGATTACATTTAGTCTTTTGTACTCGCTTGCAATGCTTCATTAGTGTTGCTCCAATAGAACAGATCTCACCTATCACATAATTCCTTTGCCATTCTGACTTCCGCAGGTCCGTAAACTCCACATAATACTGAAGTGTTTCCCTGGACTAGTCTAGCAGAACCGTCCGCACGTTCCAGCAAGCCCAACTCGCACTTCATCTCTCTCAATCGAGCCATCTGCCCCAATAAATTGGTATAACTTTACCTAAACTCAAAGGCTCGGGCAAGCCTAGTAATGGGTACGAATCGCCTAAATTACTACGCTGGCTAACTCCACGGTTCCTTCGCTGGTAATTTACACAGCGGAATTGTTGAGTCTGCCTATAGATACAAAGTGTCTTGTGGTTAATCATGTCAGAATTGTATTATAAATGTTAAAAATAAATTGTTCAGAACTTTTTGTTGGTCCATTGGTATGATCATTCTTTCTTCTTTTTACCTTTGCCGTAGTACAAGCATTGTGCTACAACAAAGATATTCAAATGTGACGCCACAACAAAATTCAGAACCACCAAGTAGTCGCCAACTTCTACCAAAGAGCTCAACACTCTGACCACACAGCCATAGCCAGATAGTCCCCAAGTGACCATACTCACTTCACCCTGAGACTTCAGAGCATATATGCTCAAGATTTGACCCAGTTTACTGATGGTACTTGTGACCAGTGTGGTACTGAGAAGGAACCTATGTATGTACTGAGGGATCAGGTCTGTTAGTGAGGCCCACACAAAGCCTGCCATGAGCAGTGTCAAACTGATATTTTCCAAAGATGTCCATTTTCTGTCATAGTATATGACTAGAGCTATAAGGAGAGTATCCTGCAATGCTAGTAGTCCTGATTCAGCGTATACAGAAAAGTGAAAGTTATTAGTGTAGCCATAGAAGAGTGATATCAGGTAGGTAGAAATTTCCAACCAGTAAGCTCTCAGGCTGATCCCTGCGGATGACTTGGCAGAGGCTATGGCATAGATTTGTGGTAATTTCACCACGCTGCACAATGCTACCACGGAATAACTGAGGACCCTACTAATAGTCAGGATGAACTCAGAATCCTGGAACATAAGAGACATCTCGATCTTCTCTTCTTTCAAAAAGCGTCAAAGAAATCGACAGGGAACGGGTCGTCAAGTACAGCTCGCTACCGCTAAAAAAAAAAGTAAAACGTACATACAGAGACGGTGAAGTGACTTGACGCGGGCTCAATCTGCACGCTCAAATATTTGTGCTAAGTAATCGTAGGAAGTGCGAATATCCATGCACACTAAAAGGGGAATGTGCATACATGTATTTGATTAAAAATGTGTTCAGCTGGGGCTCATATTAGTTGCTATTGTTGATTGCATACTACATGCTTCCACTTGTACACAGAAACACACGCAATAGAGGCATAATACTACTTTCAGATGGAGCTCCACTTCAACTTGGGTCTCTTTAATTATTTTTTCTTTCCACCTTTTCCATAGTAAAAACACATACACAGTACAGTACTGCATAAAAACAACGCTACAATGTAATTCAAAATAATCAAGTAGTCACCAACTTCTACGACTGAGCTGAACACTCGAACTAGACATCCATACGTAGCCAGTCCCCATGTTATGACACTCACATCCCCTCGCGACTTCAGCTGGTAGATGTTGGAGATTTGTACCGACGTGCCCAGAGATCCTGTAACAATTGTTGCACTAAGCAGGATCCTGAATACATACTGTGGTACCACGCCCGCCAGCGAAGCGGACACAAAAATAGCAGTTATTATTATGTAAATGATGTTTTCCAAATTCCACTTTCTTTGGTATTGCATTATCAGCACAATAAGAGGAGCTGCTTGCAGTGCAAGTAAACCAGCTTCGCCATATGTGGAGATATTGAAGTTGTTGGTGTAGCCATAAAAGAATCCTATTAAGAATGAACTAATTTCCAACCAGCTGGCTCTCAGGCTGATCCCAGTGGCTGATTTGGCAGACAAAATGGTATAGATCTGGGGGAATTTCATCACGCTACATACTGCTACCACAGAATAGCTGAGCACTCTGCTGACTGTTAAAGCTAGCTCTGAATCCTGGAACGGCAATCCCATGTTTATTAACTTCTAGTCGCCTGCATGCACCGAAATATCTTCAACCGCATGCAAGTAAGTATCCACACAGCGCACCTCCTCCTCCTGTGCCAGCTAGAAGCCCAGGTGGGCGTGTTTTGTTTACTGGAGCATGCGCATGTTATCACGGTCCCCTAACCGTGAATAGAGTTTTACCATACATGGTGGTAGGTCAATAAGTGGGGCAAGTAGAAGAAGGGAGAAGCAGTATTGGAGAACGAGAGCCATGACAGACTCTAAAGGCAATAAAGTGATCGTCTGTGATAACGGCACTGGGGTAAGTGGACGTCCGTTGGTTTGGTAGTGTTCGTTGTGTGAGAGTTATCGTGAGTTCGTTGTGTGAGAGTTGAGTCTAAACGAACGATTTAGTGTTCGCTAGGGTTGGATAAAAGATATATATCTTACACTACATCTACACTAGAAGGGGATGTATATAAGGACTAGTACTAAGTGAGCATGAAGCAGGCAGTATGAGAAGTATATGGTGAATTTCCTTGGATATGCTGGGTCTGTGGTAGTAAAGGTCAATGACTGATTTCAGACACACAGAGAGTCTGTCAGAATGAAGGAGATTAATAGGATAGTAATTTCAGTACATGATGTGTTGGGTACAAATTTTCTGCTATTTAGTCGTTATGTTATTACCCCCTTGAGCGAATAAGTACAAGTGAAACTAGAAGTGACTTTTTTTTATCATTATTAAATTATTAGAGCAAGTAATAGTAATAGGACCGGGTTAATAAGAACTTGGTTGTTACATGGTATCAGAAATTCTTCATATTAACCTGGTAGTGGCAGTAGTAGTAATAGAATTGATCCTTCCTGTATGTTGTTTGGTGCAGTTTGTGAAGTGTGGCTATGCTGGCTCCAACTTCCCCACACACATCTTCCCCTCTCTAGTGGGACGACCCATCATCAGATCCTCTGCCAAAGTGGGCAACATTGAAGTGAAGGTGAGTGCTCTTCAATTAGAATACACTGCCTATCTGTGAGAGTTCAATACTATTAGTTGCTGCCATTAGTTGTGGGATAGAAAGCAGTAGGAAAACTTAGTTTACTTCTATAACTTGTTATTTCCATACAAGGCTCCCTTTCTTTCTATCACAGCTAGTCTCCCACTTATATGGCGTTGTCATCGCACAGTGTGTTATTCTGTGTGAAGGAATGTCCTCCAGCTCTGTGTATCGTGTATACTCACTGTACCATGTAATGTAGAGTTAAATGAACGGTGAGGGTGGGTTTCTGCTGATGTATTGGCAATGCATTCAAATGAACGGTGAGGGTGGGCTTCTGCTGATGTATTGGCAATGCATTCACACTACGTATAGTCACATTTTATGAACCAGCGAGTGATTAAAAGTGTGAGTGAGTGTTCGTGTTTTGTGGTGCTTGTGTGGTTTATTTGTCATTGTGTGTGTGTGTGTGTATGTTTGTGTGTGTGTTTGGCAGTGTCCAACACATGTATGCCCACACATTCCCCATCCTGACTGGTGGCCTGTAAAAAGTTATTGAAAGTGCAACTTGTGAGAATGAGGGAACAGTTTGTTATGGCCTTATTTGGAATGGATTGTGTTTGTGTATTGTGTGTAACTTTGTGGAAAATCGCAGCTATTCAGATTTGCTTCCACTTCTTCCACATTCTTGTAAACAACTATGTCCACAAGCTTGGTGAGTATGATGCATCACCCTTTACCTGATCACAATTTGCAGGGCTGCATATAGAGAACAAGTCTAGGAGGGGCAAAAACAATTTTATCTTAGATAATAGGAGGGGCAATGAGTACTTAAAAATGTGCACATTCAAGTTGGCATAGTACAGTAGACCCTCAATTATCCGAACACCTCAGGACCGAGGGTTGTTTGGATATTTGAAATGTTCGGATATTCGAAATAAGTCATTTAGCATGGGGTCTTAATCTCTTATCTATTTAATGCACAGCAAAATTCCAATGAATATCATTATAACCAAAAAATAACCCCCCCCCCCCCCCCCCCCCCCCCCCCCCAAAAAAAAAAGGTGTTCGGATTAGCTAGAGTTCGGATAACTGAGGGTCTACTGTACTAGGAATTTCTAGGAAGGTCGGGTGAATGCCCCCTCGAGTTTTTTCCCCCTGAGGCTTTCATCACTGCTTACATAAATGGAGCACAAGCATAGCAATCTTCAGATTCTCAGATGGTACTTTAATGGAGTTCTCATCCAATTCTTAGTATGTATTGATGTGCATCAATTAAGAAAAAGAGGCACCAAAAGAAGTGTTACAATGAATTTTTGGTTATAGTTCACTCAGTGAGTTGTTTTTGTTTGTTTGTTTGTTTATTTAAATGCATCATCAAAGTGGATCCTGTATACAAGTGTTGTTGCTAACCCATCCACCTGGCTTTAGCTAGATTACGTTCACACCTTCTGACTCCGCATATTTATCTCCTGCTGTAGATTAGTCCTGCTTGCTGTAGTCTATGTTTTCAGGATGGTCAGTGGATGGAGAGTCTGTATTAAGCATTCAGTTTCCAGCAGTTTTTATAACTAGTTTTTTATTCTCAATATGATCTCTGTTTCAGTTTCATCAATATAGAGTCAGACATTGTTAGTAATTGACCGAGACCGGGCAATGAATGTGTGTACTGGCTGATATTCTTTCTTGAAGCCATAGTACTCCCTGTCCCTAGCACGTGTGTATTTCACACCTTCTTGTGTTTGTGTCGCGTGATGTTCAGGATCTGATGGTAGGAGATGAGGCCAGTCAGTTGAGGTCCATGTTGGAGGTGAACTATCCCATGGAGAACGGCATCGTCAGGAACTGGGACGACATGAAGCATGTCTGGGATTATACCTTCAATGAGAAGCTTCAGGTGGACACCAAGGGCTGCAAGGTGAGTCCAAGTGGCAGTTCCTTTTCTTTCTTTCTTTTTTTTTTTTTTTCTTTTTTTTTTTTTCTTCTTTTTTTTTTACCGTTCTTCCCTTCAACCTGTATGCCCAAACAGTTCTGACCTCCTAGTTCATGTATCGGTCAATGCCCAAACAGTTCTGACCTCCTAGTTCATGTATCGGTCAGTCATGTGACTTTTAATTGTCATGTTATATAAACTGGCATGTATCAGTCAGTCATGTGACATATTGACTTACATGTGTCAGTCATGTGATATTTACTGGCACGTATCAGTTAGTCATGTGACTTGTTATAACTGGCATGTATCAGTCAGTATGTGACGTATTGACTGGCATGTATATGTTGTGGGAGTATTGTCAGTATATTGGGGCAACCTAGTTTGTATAATTGCGGGGTTAGTTCATAAGTTCTGTAACTCGTGGGGCTCTATTTCAAGTGTCCATTACTATGAATCTAGCAGAGATTGTTAGTCATGGACTGTTTTTGCTATATTAATATAGTTATCAATTTTAGTTCATCATCCAATGCCAGATTTTTAAAAGAAAGAGGTGTAACTGACCAGTAAAAACTGGATGGTGTATTTTGATGTGTGTTTTGCTATAGATCTGATTTAGTATCTTCTTTACGTGTTAGGATCTAATTCTCCACTAATTTGTTTTGTATTTAGAATCATACTTTTTTAACAATACGTAAAAAATATATATATTTTTTTGGAAATTTGACGCAGCATTGTAGTTTTCAACTGATCAAGAAATTATGCTAGTTGTAGAAGCCTATGTTCATCCAGAATCTTGAGCAATGCCACTCACTCTGTCATAGAACAGGAACACAAGGATCTCACAGAACAACAACAAAGACTAGCTTGAGCTGCTGGCGTGTGAATATGCAGTTCTGTTAGCTGCAGATAACTACACAGCACAGCCTGCATGACTTCATTAGTGGGGCTATTTATCTATAATAATACGCTTGTGTGTCAGTAACGACAACGACCGACAGTGTGTGTATAAAATCATAAGCTTTGGACGGATTGGTAAGGCATCACCATCTTGCGGTAGGTAAAGTGTTGTCACTTTCAGTAGAAATTGCTGGTTAATTCTAAAAGGCGGGTGCATAGGCGATGGAAGGCGGTGTAGGTTTCAAAAAGGGAGGCGAAAGAGAAGGTAGAAGGCGATTAATCGTAACTAAAAAGTGGGTGGAATCGGCGAGGTAAGGCCGCATAGGTTTAAATTGGAAGGGAAGAGAAGGCGAGTGATTAATTGCAACTAAGAAGCGGGTGGAATCGACGAGTAAAGGCGGGTGTTAGTTTCCAAAAGGAAGGTAAAGTACGAAATAGAAGACAAAAGTTTCTCAAAGTAGGACAGAAATTCAGAAGCAGGAGAGATAAGAAAAGGGGACTCCATGACTTAGAAGAAGAGCTGAAGAAAGGAGAGGTGGGATATAAGAAAAGCTCAGATACTAAGAAAAAAGAGAGTAGGCTCAGATACTTAAGAAAAAAGAGAGTAGGAGAGCATCTTCAATTGTGTGTTTATCTACAATGATCGGAAGATGTGTAGTCAAGTGCTGTGAATACTAGGATCTAGCCTTGGAGTAGTCCTGGGATCTTGAGGATGTGTTTGGCTGGCTTTATACTACCAACTTTAGTCTCAGGTAGCTAGTGGATCACCTGTCATGGGAATTAGACCGGTTATGTAACCTAAACCAATGGTAGAGAATGATAACTGAACAAGATAACTTATGCTTACTGCATTCTTACTTTGCAATACGTCAAGCGCCACTATGTGGCGGGGTACTTGCTAGTATACATGAATACAGTTTGAGCATGTGTCAGTCTTTCTCCAAGACTGTGTGATTAACACACATGTGCCCTGTGCTACTAATGCATATGTGGTTGTGATGTACTAGGAAGTATATATATTATGTTGAAAGTATTTGGATTATTGCATGTTTCTTCAAGATGGTGACTGAACTGTGTGTGTGTGTGTGTGTGTGTGTGTGTGATCAGGTGATGTTGACAGAGCCTCCCATGAATCCTATGAAGAACAGAGAGAAGATGATAGAGGTGAGAGTTATGCAGTTACTTCATGAAGCAATATTTGTACAGTAGAATGTCATTTATCCGAACGCATTGGGACTGAGAGGTGTTCAGATAACTGAAATGCTCAGATAACTCAACACCATAGAAAAAGCGTTATAAAAACACTAATGAAGGGGCGTGGCCAAGCAATTCTACATGTCTGCATGTACTGCTATTTGATATTAGGTGCTTGGTTAACTGAGTGTTCTCGTAACTAATGTTTGTATAACTGACATCCTACGGTGTGTGTGTGTGTGTATAGGTGATGTTTGAGCAGTACCAGTGTGCTGGTGTCTACATTGCCATTCAGGCTGTCCTCACACTCTACGCTCAAGGTCAGTCCAAGTCAGTGCAGGTTGTTATGAAGGGCACTATTTAGAATATTCACGTGTGCATCAACGCTAGTTAGCCTGGTTTTGTTTATTGGTGTTTGTGGTGTCTTTCACTTGGATCTTCCTGGTGGGAGGCGTGTCAAACCACGCAGCTGTGCCATACAGGATAAAAGGAAAGACAGAGTGAGGTACACAAGGTGGCAGGTGCTCCCTCTCTCCCCTGTTTCTACAGGGACCATGTGGAGGACAGCACATTTGCCTGGTGGTACAATGTTATAGAGCACAGTAAACTGCAGTGAAGATATCTAGCATGGAATGAACCACTTATTACACTCGGCAGAGTGGCACGGCTGAGATATTTCACTGCCATATCACACTCTGACTTGTGTAGTGCATACTATATATAATATATATAATTAGAAGAAAGTTTAGAAAACAAAGAAGCGAAGCTAATATGTAAATGCTATTTTACGTAGTTAAATGAGGTTAGCATTGGAAGTGGGTCGCCCTATCCCTGGCGCCCACGCGGCAAAGGGCGCAGGTGGGATGATAGCATGGTCATGCGGGTTACGAGACACATGTAAGAGATTAGCAGCTGGCAGTTCGCAAGTTGCCGCGAGTGTAGTCTGATTAGACCCACCAGCCACCCCAATCACCTCCTTGGCTTACATACTGTATGCTATTGTACTGCACAACTAACGTTAGCCACAGGTGTGAAAGGGTAGAGATAATGTATCCACCACTTAGTGGTGTGATAACCAGGCTGGCCTCAGCACCCCTATGGCCGACACCGGCCATGGGGCTTTGCCCCCCAAAGCATAGCTAAGCCCCAGTAATCAGATTAGCATCACGTGCGAGAAATACAGCCGGGCAGAATGCTCACAGGGGCAGCCAACGTGGCCTGGCCAAACTCTAGTAGTGAGGTAAGAAATAGTCTGGTGAGACAATCCCGTGTGTATGTAGGCGACAATGTTAGCCACATTAATAGTATGTAACTGTTGAAGACTTAAAGTGATAGAATTGGCACCTTTTCACACCACAAGTGGATTGATAGCTGGCCCAGAGTTGTAATGGTTTCTGATGCAAAGTTTTACAGTTTGTTGTTGTATTTTTTATTTTATCTCTCCTGAGACTGTTATCATGCGATTGTTCCTGGTGGGTGTGGTGTTTGTGTAGGTCTATTGACAGGTATCGTTATCGACTCTGGTGATGGTGTGACTCACATCTGTCCTGTCTACGAGGGATTCTCATTGCCACACCTTACCAGAAGATTGGACGTCGCCGGCCGAGACATCACACGCTATCTCATTAAGCTGTTATTACTCAGGGGCTATGCCTTTAACCACTCAGCTGACTTTGAGACCATCCGCATGATGAAGGAGAAGCTCTGCTATGTGGGGTGAGTGAAAAGACACGATGGGAATACATGTACAACAGGAAGTGAAAATAAATAATAGCTTGGCAAGAAGCCCCTAGCCCTAGCCCTAGCCCTCCCCCTCCCCCCGGGTAATTTGCTCTCAAATTTTTTCTCTCCGTTGTAGCTGAGAAGGTCTGGAGTTAGTTAAGATATGCTAGTTGTATAACAGGATTATGTATGTCAAGTATATTAGCAGGGGTGTGGTGATAGTAGTAGTAAGACTTTGTGCTGAGTGTAGTGTGATGTCAAGGTGTGTGGTGGTATGTATGTGTGTATGTGTGTGTAGGTATAATATCGAACAGGAGCAGAAGTTGGCCACAGAAACCACATTCCTGGTGGAGAGCTATACGGTGAGTTGGGGCTACTGAGCTACTGAAGCTCTCCAACGAGTGTTCAATAAAGACTTAAATGCCCGAAGGGAATTGATTGTCACACCACAATCTTGTGGTCAAAAAATCTATTTTAGTGACGTGGCAATTTTAGTTTGTACCTTATTTTATTTTCATTAGTTCAGAAAGGGAATAACAGGAAATGGTCATGCAGTGAGGAGGGCTGGGTTTTCCCTTAAAGAAAATTTAAACTATATACACGCCCCCCCCTACTCAGTACTATGTGTGCATGTTACATGTGTGAATTTAATGTTGAAATAAAGGATGGTTTTTACTATGCATCTCATACTATAGGCCACACCCTCTAACACTGATGTCCCTCCCTTTTTTGTTCCCCTGCCATAATTCCTGTCAGTGCCAGCAACTTGTAGCTGTACTAGCACGAACATTGCATTGCTTAAATTTTACAGTAAAGTTTCGCTAAGTATTCACCTTTTCTTGCCCATTGTCCATGGCTATTCTTAAAGCTCTCTCTCTCCAAGTCCCACACTTCCTCCACGTCATTAAGTGAGTCACTCCTGTAATTACTAGCAAAATTGGTCTAGCTTATTAGGATGGGATTCCAGCAGGCCAGTGTTTGTGCGACATTCCATGGGTATAATTCATGGTTTGGTTTTATTAAGCAATATTCTGTCAATCACACTGCTTGTTCATCTTCTTGTCATATAATAACATGTAGCCTGTTCAATGCTAGCAAACTTGTGTGTGTGATTACCTCTACTTACGGCACACTTTACTGCTCATGTCATAGTTTAGTGTGTAACCTAGAAGAGGAATACTGTAGCATGTGCCAATGGTGCTGTGTCATGTGACTATCACATGATATGAAGTGTCCAAGTGTATACATTAGACACTTAGCACATTTGCTCACAATTTAATAATTTAATATTTAATAACTTAAAAGTGGTGGTTGTTTAGGACTTATAAGGGGGGTGCGTCACCACAGAATTATGGTTATACATTTTTTTGTCGTAACTTTACTATGTGTGCATATTTTTTTCAATTTGAGGCTTAAATATTGCCCATCAAAACCAGACCCATCAACATTCTGAGGCAGCAACATCAAGAAAACCCTTACCCACCCCTGCGAAGCTAAACCCCTCCTACTTCAACATTAAGGCTTCAAAATTCACATACACGTTCTTTAATATCTTATTTACAAAGTGGAAGTATCCATTGTCCATGGCTATTCTTAAAGCTCTCTTCAAGTCCGACCCTTCCTCCATGTCATTAAGTTAGTCACTCCTGTGATTATAATAATAGAAAATTTAAGTTTTAATTGACAATATTGGCTGTTAAAATGAGAAAATTTGCTTTTATTGTAATTATTTCAGCCAAGAATGACTGAACTCCTGTAATTACTAGCAAAATAGGTCCAGCCTATTAGGACGGGGTTCCAGCAGGGCAAGTTTCAAATAGTGTTTGTGCGACATTCCATGGGGTATAATTCATGGTTTTATTGGGCAATTTTGTATTGATCACACTGCTCGTTCATCTTCTTGTCATATAATAACATGTAGTGTGTTCAATGCTAGCAAACTTGTGTGTGTGATTACCTCTACTTACGGCACACTTTACTGCTCATGTCATAGTTAAGTGTGTAACCTAGAAGAGGAATATTATATCATGTGCCAATGATGCTGTGTCATGTGACTATCACATGATATGAAGTGTCCAAGTTTATGCCTTATACCTTAGGCACTCAACACCATTGACTCACAATTTTAATAATGTAATAAGTGGTAGTTGTTTAGGACTTGTTAACGATAATAATGTGAAGGGTTGAAGTTGATTATATCACATTGTGTTCATCTTCTTTAGCTACCAGATGGTCGTGTAGTGAAGCTAGGAGGAGAAAGGTTTGAAGCTCCAGAAATTCTATTCCAGCCTCATCTCATCAACATTGAAGGTGCAGGAATGGCCGAACTTCTCTTCAACACCATCCAGGCAGCAGACATCGACACTCGATCAGAGTTCTACAAGCACATTGTTCTCTCTGGAGGATCCACCATGTATCCTGGACTTCCTTCCCGTCTGGAGAGGGAAATAAAACAATTGTACCTAGCCAGGGTGCTCAAGGGGGATACTGCCAAGCTATCAGTGAGTGTTCAAAGGGTCGGGACCAGGAGAGGGTACAACGGTTTAGTATGGTGTACTAAAAGGAATGAAGTTAGTATGTGGGTTTCATATTTAACCGAAGCAGCAACACAAGCATCGACGATCCTTTACCCACGATTTATTGCTCCCGGTTTCATAAGGCATCTCTTACTTGTATAGTCCAGTACAATCAAATAAGCCAATAATTGATTTTTAAGTGTGTTTCAGCCACCTAGCTGTAGACATTTTGGTAAAGGGTGGTTGAATGCACTAAAGGATATCTCAATAATATTATGAATTAAAATTTAACACTTTAATGAAAGCAGTTGTAGCTAGCGTGTCTTTAATCTTTTCATTAGCTAACACCTTTGTGTGTGCGTGTATATTTAGAAATTCAAAATTCGCATAGAAGATCCTCCTCGTCGCAAGCACATGGTGTTCCTTGGAGGAGCTGTGTTGGCAGACATCATGAAGGACAGAGACACCTTCTGGATGTCACGGGAAGAATACCAGGAGAAGGGACTCAAGGTTCTGGAGAAGTTGGGCGTGTCTGTCAAATAGGTGTGGTCTTCATTTTCAATAAACATTTTTTGATTTTCTTTTTTGTTCCTCTTCGTTCGCAAAACTTGCCATTTTGTGTTTTCTTATTTTTAAATTGCATACGGTAATAGATTGTGTGCATTGTTGCTGTAGTTATGTTTAGGAATTTATTTATATTATTTCTGTGTGGATATACTCAAATTATTGTCAGTTAGTTATTGTTTACATGAATGGATTTGTATATTTTTTAAAGTTTGTTGGAAAGGGAGGTTGGATGTGCAGCAGTTTCTCCTTCACACACTTTTTGTTGGAAAGGGAGGTTGGATGTGCAGCAGTTTCTCCTTCACACACACTTGGGGCACAGTGGAAGAGAACCTGGGCAACTTGCCTAGCATGAAATTGTCCTGGAATGTTGGGACAACCAATTAACTGACCACAGTTACATGAACGTCACTCCTACGCTTGACCACATTAAAAAAACAACTCTACATTGCTGTGCGTTATCTAGGAATTTTTAGCCCGTTAACAAAACGACCGTGCTTGTTGTCGAGTACTATAAATCTTATATAGTCCCCGGTATTCCCGTACAAAAATGTATTACAGGGAAAAGGTTAACATAGTTCGTAGCAACCATTGAATGTAATGGGAGAAATGACCGGAGAGAGCTAATGGGCTATAAAATAGTTATAAACCAATAAAAATCGGTTTGTAGTTATTGTAATTCACAAATCCACGCCGCTCGGACTTTGCCCTCGTGTCACGGGATTTATAAATCGCATACACACCTCAATACTGGTTTATAACTATTACTTAGTCTGGCCAACTCATTACATCATGTCACTGAGTTACATAGACTGGATCTATCACATAATATTGACCTTCACTCAGCTATAGCTGTAATAGCTGCACTAAAGATTGTCCATGTCCGTCAGATATCTACCTCAACATTGACACTGAGGATTAGCTGTTATACTAATGGTGTTCATGTAGAAGGTCTAGTGTTTCCTGGAGACAACACTACTCTTACTGATATAATGGTCCACTCAACATCCCACAAGGCAGAGAATTTTACACTTGGGATTAGTGTCTGTCAGTTTGAAGCCACTACTTACCTCCCGGTGAGATATACAGTACTATTAGACAGTAGTTACTCAGAATCAGAAGTTGAAGAATTAGGTAAGTATTGTCTAATATTAAATATATACATATGTAGGACTCAATAAATTATTCTTCAAATTTTAGCTATAATGCTATTCCCTAATTCTCATAAACTCAACCTGTAATTCTTTGCTGCCTATAATGTTTGAAATTCAACATAAAATTCTCAACTTATTAAATGAAAGTACTAATAGCTAAATGTTATCCCTTGGTGTCTATAATAAGTATTGGAGCATAATTGAAGTTTCATTAGAATGCATTGCAGAAGTTTACTGTTCAGAAAATAGTTTGCTAGCAATGAAAAAATCTTGTATTGCAGCTGTAGAAGAGGCTGAACTCTTTTTATGTTTGGTTGATTTCAAGTGTTGGAGTACACACTCATTTTAACAGGAAATACACACTCAGCCATTTTTCACTAACTGCTGGCACACAGTGTTTTGTGGTTGCAGAGTTTGTTTATCAAGCAGCTGGTAATAATAGTCAGCTGCTTGAGGGCAGCTCCAGATAAAGCTTCAAAGGTGGATTATTATTTACTTTTCTGCTGTGCACATGCAAATTTAATTGGAAAAAATTTATCTTTGTAATTTCTAAAGTTTACCCAAAATGCTAAAAAAATGCTAGAATAATTTATTGACCCTTAGGCATATGTAGGAGTTAAATGCTTGAGTGTATATTACATTATTACATTGGATATTTCTGCATCAAGCAAGTATTCAATTCCTATATTAAAGACTGCATATTGAATGCTCCAATGCACCCATGCATAGTTTTGGATAACTCATGATGAAGGGCAGAGCTACTGCTGAACAATGAGGCTTTGAAACAACCGTTATACTGTTTTGGAAAAAATATCCAATGTACATACTATTTATTACACTGGTACATATGGAGCGGACATTTCATTTTGTACTCTTTCACGAGCCAACATGTCATGAAAATACTTGGCTATGCATGCTCTTTGAAATGTCACCCATCTTTTACGCCGACTCAAGCAATAAGTATTATTAGCTAAAATGTACTATTTGTGTAGTAATAAGTTCAATGGAAATATACACTTGTAACTGAGACAATGTGTGTGTTCATGAATAATTTCATGGACTGAATCGACTTGTGAAGCGTCATCAGAATGGGTCGGTAAAGCGTCATTGACACCGAGAGCATTTATAGTGGAGCTGGGATAGTAAGTGTCATCAGTACTAACTATAGTAGTATGTGTATATATAATATATGGATCAAGAAAAGTGAGTAAAATAGTGGACTGATGTGACTAAACACTAGTGGTAGAGGATGATAAAAATGGATAAAAATAATGCTACGATATTCCTAATTTACTAAAGTTAGTACATCAAGCACCACTGTGTGGGTGGAGTAGTCTGGCGTCGCCGACCCTTTTTCTTCCCTATATTGGTGGGCGGGGAGGAAGGAAAGGGTCTGGTAGCTCTAGTATCAACGACTTGTGCAAATGACATCATAGGTTTATTGCGTCATCATTAACGCGTAGGCTAACATCAATCGCAAGTCAAACATTCCGTTGCAAGTAAACATTTTGTTGGAATGTCTCATTGTGACTGTGGTGTTTCATTGAACAACAAAAATAATGGCTGGTTCACACTTGTGTAGGAGTTGGTCATATACAAGTGGCAAACTCTGGAAACAAGCACTCTTTCCGTACCCTGTAGGGAGAGCTACAAAAACATCTCATTTTAAAAATCACTTTCATCTGTTCTTGCTTTACGCACAAAACTGTAACTTCTAAACACGCTCTTCGTCACTTGATCTTCCATAGCTAACAACGCGGAATAAACTGGGGCGCATTGAATATGTGGTTGAGGAATGCGCTTAATTAACGATTCTGCAATCTGATTGGAGCGCCACTATTTTGGTGCCGGCACAAGTCATTGATAAGAGCTACCAGACCCTTTCCTTCCTCCCCGCCCACCACTATAGGGAAGGAAAAGGGTCGGGATGACACCAGACTATGGGTGGAGTACTTGCTAGATTTACATAAACGATTGAATAACTGAATCTTATTGTGTAGCCATTTACAAAACCTTGAATTCCTATGGTTGAAATGAATGCTCTTTACTTGCTTTTGTTGTTTAGTAGTCTGGCCAAAGCCAGACATGCTGGACCAGCTCTACTAACATCCATTTAAGATTCTGAAAAGTCCTGAGTGACTAGGTCCATTCACATTATAGCTAGTTACACTAGTTTTAGTTTAATAGTACAGTGTACTAACATTTGAGTACCATACGGTGCCCTTCATCAGGTTACAAAGTTCAAATTTGTTTTAGTTGTGCAAGTTCTCTTGTATCAAAGTTCTCATATAATACAAATCAATAGCATAACCCAAATACACAAATGTCCATACTTATATAATATGTTCACAACAGGAAATATGAAAGGAAATGAATAAGATACAGGAAGTAATCAATTAATGCTAACTGTCACATCTCCCCTTCTAAGAACCTAATGATAATAATCGGGGGAGGGGGGGTTGAATATTAGTTCCAGTTTGTGAGCGAGTTTGTATCCTGTGAGGAGTTGTTGACGATTGTGGTATTTCTTCTTCTACTGTGGATTCTCTGTTATCTCGATTTATGCCCCAGGATACAGGTGAATTGTGAAGACTTGTTTTTGTCTCTTGAGCTAGAGTGTCTTGTTCTGGCTGTACCCTAAGATGGTGTCGGTTTCTTTCGATTCTGCCTGATGGTGTATCCACCACATATGATCTTGGACGATTTGCCTGAGTAACCACAGTTCCACTCACTAATCCTCCTTCAGCAGAAATCCATACGGGTGTATCCTCCAGAATCTTAGGACCAGGTTGGACTCGGTGACGCTGGTCGAAATGGTTTCGCATATTTTGTTTCCTTGTCTGGTCTTTCTTACGAAACTCCTCCAAATACGGCCAAGTTGATATGAGAAAATTATCTGTTTGGGGAACTAGAGTTCGCATTTGACGTCCCATACAAAGTTCAGCAGGGCTCAGGTTGCACCATGGTAAGGGAGTATTCCGATAATTCAAAAGTGCCCTGTATGGATCAGAAGCAGCAGATTGCCTCAATAGTTGTTTGACTGTTAGTACAGTGTGTTCTGCTTGACCATTACTTTGTGAGTACCTGGGGCTACTCGTAGTGCGAGTAATACCGTAATCCTTTGTGAACTCAGAGAATCTTTGAGAAATGTATTGTGGGCCATTGTCCGTACGCAATACTTCTGGAATTCCATGTCTAGAAAACACTGCTTTAAGGCTTGTGATAACTGCACTAGATGTGGTAGTGCTCAGCCTGATCACCTCTGGATATCTCGAAAAATAGTCCACCACGATAAGGTAATGTTCACTGTTAGTCTCAAAAAGATCTGAACCCTCTACTTGCCAGGGATACTTCGGCAATGGTGTTGTCATAAGTGGTTCTCTTCTTACTGGAGCCACCTTTGCACATTCTGAACACTGTTTGACAAAATTTTCCACTGCTCTTGAAACTCGTGAGAGCAAGGTTTGATTCTTACTATTCCATACATAGCAGGATTGAGTGAAAGTATTCAGAGAGCGTGTAGAGACTTGGACATCAAAACAGCATTTAAGTCAGGTAAGACACTAAGATCACATCTTACTAAAGTCAAAGAAACTATACCCATTACCACTGAGTCATCCATAGTGTACAGTATACCCTGCAGTTGTGGTAAAGTATATATAGGTAAAACAACTAGATGGCTTGAGCAGAGAGCAAAAGAACATCAGGATGCTTGTAAGAGAGGTGATGAGAAGGTTTCAGCCATTGCTGAACATGGTTGGCAGCAGCATCACCCCATCAAATGGGAAGAGGTAAGAGTTGTAGACAGAGCCAGTAAGAATCGCAAGTTGAAGATCAAGGAAGCTCTACAACACATATGACACCTGACAACAACAAGTTTAACAGAGACATAGGTTTAGAGCTTCCAGGATGCTGGCTGTCCATGCTGCATGCAAATCACCTTCCAGGATATAATAAACAGTATACCCTCCAGAAATCTTGCTGCTTACATTGTGTTATTATATCACCACGGAGAGTTCGACCTCAGTTGACCCCTGAAGAGGACTTTGGCAAGAAGTTATTGACGGATACTAATTTTGGCGATTTCTGATATGATGCATTTGACGGATATTAATTTTGGCGGTTATGGTCTGTAATAATACATAGAAGTTTTCACATGCTTCATAAATTATCAGTAATAACTTACAAGGAGCCAATTGATGGCAGATTCGAAGATGACACTGCCGCTATTTTGAAAGATATCTACGATAGCGAAGAAGAAGACGATGAAGACGACGAAGCCATTGAAGTTAATGCTAATGAAGAAGAAGACGATGAAGACGACGAAGCCATTGACGTTAATGTCAATGAAGAAGAAGACGATAGTAGCGAAATAAATGTTGTTACCTAGTTAGCTTGTATTATATCATATATGTTTAAATTGTTGACCGACAATTGCACTACAGAAACGCACTTGCAGCCTATCCAGCAAATTAGGTAAAAGATCGTCAATATAGCCTCATCCATTAATTGTTAGCGGGTTTCAATATTAGCGAAAAATGGCAAATCGCTAATATTCGCCAACAATATTGGCTGTTAGAACGAGAAAAATTGTTATTATGATATCATAGTTGTAACGTTTTAGATATTTTTAATTCATATGTAATTATAAAGTCATAGTAATATAAATTATTGTTAATGATCAAGTTCTAACCTTTCATATAAACTATCTTTAGACCCGTAGAATCACTTTAGATATTAGAATTTTAAATGGAAATGATAATAAAGAAAGAGTCATTATGGGCACAATAATAGACGAGGTAAGTTATGGTTTTAAATCCGAGCTCTTATGATCACTGGAAATGCTACTATGTCTTTAGCAGTAACTGCTCTAGCTCCAGTAAACTAATATACATTACTAATGTCCTCTTTGCCATTGTGCCCATGACTAAACAGTTACATGTTATCAACAAGACTGTTATCTCAAACCACACTTTACATAGGAATTTGTAGAAGCTAGAATAGTCACTAAAAAGAAGTGAGCATTACACACAGCCCAGCAGTACTTTCTGTCCAAACAATTTGTGATACCATTGCTGAGTATTCCAGAAGAACCTGGTTTTGGATAGACCATCTTTTGAAATGGGGAATAAAAAAATAAAAAAATAAAAAAAGGCTGTGAGAACATAGATTGACTGTTTTGCTGGGTACAAATCGACGATCTTTACCGAACATTTTCATTCTCTAGCAGTTTAGCAGTGGCTTGGCATTAAGATATTTATTTGTGGCAAGCATACAAATACAATTTCAAGATTAGCGGCATCAGTTGTCGGTAGAACAAGATTTCCTGCCGCGTCAGTCACTGCCCCTTCGTAGTTAGTGCTGTCAGTAACTGATGCTAACAAATTTTAGCTAGCTATTTACAAATTAGTGAATAAAAGTATGTACACCCATGAACTGTTTTGGCCACACCCACTTCCTGGCCGGACCAATTCATGAGATCTTCCTTCACCCCTGCATGGCGATTCATAGATGAACTGTTTTCTGGTAATTTTATTATTTTTATACTATGTATTTACATGTGTGTAGCATGAAGTAGTCTTGCCAGGTGCTATAACAAGTGATCATGACTAGACACAGATTAAATAAAAATTGCAGATGTTTAAAAATAATTATTGTCCTTCTCTTTATTTTTTGTATGGTTATAAAATTCCTTCAAGCTTTTCAAGTGTAACTGTATCACTTTTGACTATAGTACTTTAGGTATAAGAAGTTTGGAAATGACTGCTTATAAATTACACAAAAAAAATGGCACTTGGTATTGAACGAGTTATTACCAATGAAAAACACAGAAAAAAAAGAGAAAAGCTTGACACAATGCCAACAAGACTCTTATTTATACTGTATTGTTCATCAGATAGCATCATTAGCTCCAAAATTTAGAGTCAGCATCCTGCAAGTAGAACAAAAATTAAATTGAATAAATACAAATTAAATAAATAAATATTTAATGATAATGGTCTCGACATTGCTCCACCTGTGGACCATGGTGTGCTGAAGGAGAAGAACTGGGACACACTGCGAACTTCCAGTATGGCCGAGTCTCTATTAGGTAGCTCTGTTGATGCAACCGAACGAGCTAGGCTTCTCGCTGCAATGGATAAGAACTCTGGGGCTTGGTTACAGGCACTCCCTATCTCCTCCATTGGCCTCCGTTTAGATAACCCCTCACTTCGGATAGCTGTCGGCCTGAGACTCGGCACTGCCATCTGTGCCCCCCATCATTGCCAGTTCTGCGGTGCTGAGGTCTCCTCACTCGGCCTTCATGGACTGTGCTGCCGGAAAAGCGAGGGAAGGCATTCTCGACTTGCATCCCTTAATGATGTCATAAAGCGTTCGCTTTCCACAGCTGGGATGCTCGAACCCCCTGGCCTTTCATGCTCAGATGGCCAAAGACCAGATGGCATGACCCTAGTACCTTGGAGTTCAGGTCATCCTCTGGTCTGGGATGCAACATGTCCTGATACTTTGCGTCCTCATATGAAAGTCGGGCCACCTTGGAGGCTGGAGGTGTTGCATCCCTGGCCGAAGAAAGGAAGTCTGCCAAGTATGCACATCTGGTACCTCAGTTCATTATACAGCCAGTCGCCATAGAGACCTCAGGCGCCATAGGGCCCTCTACCCTATCTTTTCTAGAGAAGTTAGGCAGACGCATCCACCTGGCCACGGGAGACCCCCGCTCTACACAGTTCCTCCTTCAGCGGCTGTCGTGGTACAACGGGGAAATACGGCAGCAATTTTAGGCAGTACAGGCAACTAACTTATTCATCATATTTATTCATTCAATTGGAAATATTTTAAAAGTTACAATTATTAATTATATATTGTATTTAATGATAATATTAATAAAATAAAAAGGATAAAAAAAAATCAGTTAAATAATAGAAATGGAGAAATCACATGTTCTCGAAGGCTGACCATTTAGTCAGACCTCAAACTTATGACAGTCATGGCAAACATTGCTAGAAACTACCAAAATGAGAAGCCATGCTCATCATAGACATTAATAAGCAACAGACAGAAAATGATATGCTTAAGGGATCTAAGTCCCATGAAAAACATACACAGGCAGTACAGAGACGGACAAAAAACAACAACAACAGCAACAACAACAGAGAATGTACAATTTAAAAAAATGACGGAAGAGACACAGTTTCTGCTGAAGCCCATTATACAAGAATTACACAAGAATAATTGACTACATTGGGAATGAGTCCTCTGATTCTAACCCCATTGAGAATATCTGGCACAAGATGAAGGAATATCATCAAATAGAAGTGAAACAACAACACTAGTGGAATCCAAGACTTTGGTGGACATAAGTGTAACAAATATACGAGACATCTAAGAAAAGTTATATCACACATTACTGATTGAAATGGAGAAGCCAATGGATAATAAATTAAAATTTAAATACATTTTACTGAAATAATGGCTACCTATACTTATAATGCAATAATGCACATGTTTCTTATAGAGTGTTGAATCAATTCCACTTGTGTCTTCTGATGGAGTACAGTTTATAGTGATGTCTACTTCAAAATAGTATCTTGAGCTACTTGTAATTGACTTCACTTTTCAGTCTACAGCTTGGTTCCATGGCCTTGTTGCTCATCAAATTAAAAGCAAAGCACACACAAGGTCAAGCCTCTTAGCAGGTACTTACAAGAAACCACACCTGAATGGAGACTGAGGTTTGTTTACTACAACTTACTATCTTTTTCCATGCCACTGCTTTTGTATGTAGCTTGGTATAATTTTAAATAATGTGACCTTACTTGCATTTTGTGTTGAGCATACTTGCATGCATACACACACACACACACACACTGGTCTCAAGTGGCCCACACGGCTCCCCCAGTGGAAGGTGTGAGTAGAGTCTCAACTCTGTTGGTTATGCGTTGCGTGTATGCAGATGAACAGCAAGGCCACCAGCAGTCTGAAAGTCCCACTCACTGACTGGCAGGTTACTGAGAGGTTTGCAAGGCCTCAGCAGGATACAGACTTTGTTCATGTCAAGTCAAGTGACGCCATCAGTCGGTGCCCTAATCTCACACAGTAACCAAGCCATTCTAAGATGCTTCCCATTCCCAACTGCATGCAGTAACTATGTGGAGTAACTACTCATACACATACATACACCCCCCTCCTCCCAACACACAGGGAATGAAATAAAACTAATAAGCTAAGTGAACTATAAAAATGTAGTAACTTTACTTTTCATCAATATTATTATGTATGTAATTGCATCTGAGTCTTCAAGGGAATACATTAGCCTTGCTGGTATCAATTCATTCGGCTAGTAAACAATAGGTTTTTATTCTCTTACTTTTGTTATAGCAAGTAATGTTCCTAGTGGAGGAGGAAAAAAAAAATAGACAAAAGAAAGAAACCATCGCTTAATACAGAACAACCGTAATAGTTTATCTAACATATAGTCTTGAATACCAAGTTTAGCATCACACATTTTTGTTGTTGCTATTGTGTTTCAATTGCAGTCAATATTTATAATATACAAGGTCAAAATATTTTAGGATATTGAGAACTCCACAAATCTTATATTAACCATGTGGTAAAGGGTTCACAGTGCCTTGCAATAATACTCAGTATTGATGATAATAATATGGTAAAGGCTTGAGAACTCCACACAATTTCTGTACATACAATACTATAAAAGGGTTTCAGTGTTATCGTAAATTGTTTGTTACATAAAGCTCAATGAGCCTCAACCATTAAATCAGATGCTTATCCTTAATAATATGTTTGAAAGTAGGGTAAAGTGTATTAGTGGGTACAACTTTAACTATACCCACTAATATATTTTACCCTACCTTCAAACATATAATTAAGGACAAGCATATGTGTACAGTAAGCCTCCTATGGTGGGGAAGGTGAACTGTGGCCAACTTGACATCCCATAGTTTATATTCCACCAGTGTGTAAACAAACAACAACAACAACTACAACACTTTTTATTCTAGAACTTGAGTGTTACAAATTATACTGACCATTACTGCTTCTCTATTATTGCTATGTAGTATCCCTTTATTAGATTTATTGTTGTTTACAAAGTTGTTAACATGTATATCATTAACATTATTTGCGCATATTTTATTAGAGGGAATGATCTGGGCTGAGGGGCCTGGACCCCCTCCCTCCCCACTAAAATTAATTCAGTTCATAGGACAACTGCATGCTAACTTAGGCTCTTCATTTATGAATTAAATGTCAATAAATTTTGTAAGTTTGCTCCCCCCTCTGTTGTTAATGCTGGATCTACCCCTGTAATGCCCGTTGTGCTGGTAGCTGATTGGTCCATGCTCTTCTGCTATCAAACTGTTTATCTCATACTTGTGGTCACTTGACTCAAGTGCTTGTGGTCGCAACAAAAATAGGAAGTAGAGTATGTACCAGCTTGTAACTAGAGGATATGTACCTGCATATTAATAAGCATGTGAAAAGAAGAAGTCAAGTGGTAAAGAAGGAGAAGAAAAGATAATGAGTCGGAGGAAGAGAGAATGGATGGCCAGTTCGTGTGCCACCCACATACATTTTATTCAACTAATTAATGAATTTATGGAATAGTTGGCATACAACAAGCCAAGTACTGGAAGAGTTTGTCATTATTAGTATCTCCACGACCAGCACCAGCTCCTGTAAGAGATATCTGAAATACTTTTTATTATTTTGACATTGTGGGCCAGCCCACATTTAACGCAGAGAAGATAGAGGGAGAGCCTAGGAAGGAGGCAAAGGAAGTATCTAAAGAGAAGACAGAGAGGCAAGCAAGAGAGAAGAGGAAGAAGTCAAGTGCGCAGGCGCACATACAGAGAAGAGGAGTAGACAGAACTTAGAGACAAACACCATGTTATACCCATACTTAGTCATGTCAGAGTGGTGTGTTAATTGTTTTGTTGATTGCTGTGTATTGGTCACAAGTTGTTTTTGCAAGTCACGTTTCCTTATTTATGTCGTCATCGGGGGTGGAACACTCGAACTTGTATTTAAGCCGCCCTCCTCGTGGTTGTGTTTCAGTGTTCTAATCATCATAAAATAGTTACGACTGAAGTGATTCCGTTTCGACGGCTAGAATACTCTGGTGGCAGCGAATCATAAGCTGCCTGCCAGAAGTGTGCGCGCGACCTGACACTCCAAGGAGCTAAGGGCCCACAGACATGGTATTCTTTCTTTCAAACTGAATATGATGGCTTTAACAAAGATTTATATGGCGTATGATAGTAAAGTGTGTATGTAACTATGTAGTTGCCAGATATATTATAACAAGCCGATCATGTTCCTATTAGACGCTATAAGCCCATATAAGCGGCAAATTAAGTAATCTTATAGGAGTCTTGAATAATAATTATAAAAAAATAACAAAAATAAAATAATAATAATATAATAATAATACAACCACTACTGGAACAATAATAAAAATAAAATTAATAAAAATAATAAAAATTTAACAACAACAACAACAACAATAATAATTAATAAATCAAAAATGGATACTTTCTACTTACCCTGTTCAATCTCCCTGTAACCAGTGAATCATTATTTATATGTCTATTCAATAGCATCATAACTATATGACCCTATCCACACCTTTACACAGTGATTCCCAAATGGCCGAATCCTTCAAGAGGTGCAGACTTGAGAGCAGCAAGACAAGCTCTGCTAGCAGCACTTCCTTCACCATCATCAAAACCAAACAGAGTGTGAGGGTTCAGCTGACGCTTGAACTGTTTCTCTATCGCCTCCTGGACCGCAGATTGATCTTCACTCACTCGCAGACTCCCAGACAACAACATGTAACCATGCACTGTGCAAAAATAAATAAATAATAATAAAAAGAAAAAAAAAAGAAAAAGAAAAAAATAATACTAAATTTAATTTTGATTTAATTTTAATAGGAAATTTTAATGGTTAACAATTATATTTTATTATAATTACATAGCCTTGATTGTTCAAAATCAGTGGCAGTATGTGAAAATAGTGTTAGACCAAAGGTAACAAATAATCAACAGTTCCCCCAAGTAATTACTAACACATATAATTATTTTTATTTGTATGGTAGATATACCCTCAAAATAGTATTATGTCTCAAGGTGTTCTGAACTGCCAAGCTCATTACCTCCAACTGGGGGTGTGGAGCACCCCTTTGAACTAGTGTTACTGCAAACTTCACAAGCTGAGTTATAACTCTATAGTATGTCCAAGTTGAGTTGGCCAGAAAAAAACTTGAATAACTTTTGAACGGAAGCAGCTACGCATCCGGGGTTTGCACCATCAGAAAGCTCGCGCCGAAGCGGTTAAAAATATTTCCTCAGTATATTCCAAAACTGGAGTGAAAGTGCTATTCCAAAACTCAATACAAAAGTCTATGGGAATAGAAAAAACACAGGTTTCCCGCTCAAAACGCGCCCGCTTTTAGTCACGCGGTAAGGCTCAATTTATCACGTGGACTGTCTTCATTAAGAATTTTGTAAACAATGAGCGGCTTCTTTTCAGATTGCTGCGTTTTTAGCTTTGTATTGCGATTAGTTTAGGTAGCGTGTGTGGAAACAGGATAGACGAAATGTCCTGATGTCGCAGTGGATACAGGATCACCTGATAGGATGTTGGTAAGATTATTGGTCTACTTGTTAAATAACAAATGCCGTATAGCCAATATATTTCAGAGAGATATAGCTATCATTTAGCTAGTAACTTGTAATACGGCCTTTTGCCGTTATATTGTGTGCTTGTCAAAGCTGTGTTTATGCCAATTCCTTTTTCTTCACTACTAGATGCCATTTATTGTAAGGATTAGGACCAACTCAGGCTGCACTCCACCTTCAACTCGGATCACAACTATATTTTGTGTATGTGTACTACTTAAAATTCTATCATCTCATCAATATACAGTATATAGTACAAACCACTACAGTGAAGATATCCGCATAGAACAAACCACTTATTACACTCTTCAGAGTGATATGGCTAGATATTTCACTCTAAGACTTTATTTTCACTTCCTTTGGCTTGTAAAAAATAAACAAGCCTCTCAGACTCAACCTATGTAATATTATTATATATATCAGATGTATAAGGATGGAAGAGGGAAGGACTAGAAAGAAGGGGCGGTTGTGTGACCTATGAAAATACTTGTAGCCTGCACTACATACTTGACGTTCCATCTAAGCACACCCACACTATGTATTCCATTGGTGGGTCCCATCAAATAAAAATTCATTGGCAGAATACAAATTCATAGAGTAAAGGTTTCCATAACATATTCATGATACAAAAAGTACAACAAGTATAGATGTGTTGAGAGTGATGTGACAGAGGCAGATGAATGGACATGATGATGTAATAGCATGTGTGATGTATGCTCTAAGATGTTAATATGTCCCTGAGTTCACGAGACAGTACGAATAATTCAAGTCTTTCCAGTGCTCGTATAAATGTGTTCCAAGTGACAGGTCTGGTCCCTCGTCCCTTCAGCCATTCTTTTAAAGTTTCGTCACATTTTTCAACGATTGAAGAAGGGTCTGACTTGTTCCATATAATATACACTAAACTTTCTCGAAGACCCAACACGTGTCCTAATTGCTTGCAGTCAGGGGCAACTCGTTCTATGATGCGAAGTTCAGACTTCAACTTAGAAGAAGGGAATGATATTAATTCTTCATGAGTTGGCATGTCATGTAGTCTTTGGGTCGGCATTTTGTGCAGTCTTGAAAAAGATAAGAAGTATGTAACTGCCACAGCAATCAGCACAACACAAACAGCAAGTGTTAATAGTTGGTGTTTGAGTACAAAAGAAATCGGACGAGATTTCCCGTTATTAGATGAAAATGCATGACTGGACAAAGAGGCCTGTGGGTCAGCTTGTTGATCAGACAATAGAACTTTAGAGTTAGAGGAAGTAGTTAGTTGTTCAGGTAGAGCTGATGGGACATCAGTTGATGGAGAAGTTGGTTGATCAGATAGTAAGTCTCGTGAATCAGTGGGAGAAGAAAGCTCAGACGGCACATTAGCAGATCGAGATGGATGATCAGATGGTTGTAAAAGAGTGGGAGGACCTGATGGATCAGAACATAAGACTTGTGAATCAATGGGAGGAGCTGGTTGAGCAAACAACAAGGCCTGATCAGACAGGCTTTGTAAACAAATTGGCAGATCTTGTTGATTGGACATGGAGTTGTGTGGTTCATTGAGAATGTTCAGTTGTTCAGACAGGGAGTCTTGTGGATGTGTGGGAGGGTCTGGTTGATCAGACTGGGAGCTATATGGATCTGTGGGAGGATCTGGTTCATCAGGCAGGGAGCTGTGTGGATCTGTGGGAGGATCTGGTTGATCATGCAGGGAGCAGTGTGGATCTGTGGGAGGATCTGGTTGATCAGGAAGAGAGCTGTTAGGATCCATGGGAGGATCTGGTTGATCAGATAGGGAGCTGTGTGGATCTGTGGGAGGATTTGGTTGATCAGATAGGGAGCTGTGTGGATCTGTGGGAGGATCCGGTTGATCAGATAGGGAGCTGTGTGGATCTATGGGAGGATCTGGTTGATCAGACAGGGAGCTGTGTAGATCTGTGGGAGGATCTGGTTGATCAGACTGGGAGCTGTTTGGATCCGTGGAAGTATCTGGTTGACCAGACTGGGAGCCATGTGGATCCGTAGAAGTATCTGGTTGATCAGACTGGGAGCTGTTTGGATCCATGGGAGGATCTGGTTGACCAGGTAGAGAGCTGTGTGGATCTGTGGGAGGATCTGGTTGATCAGACTGGGAGCCATGTGGGTCCGTAGAAGTATCTGGTTGATCAGACTGGGAGCTGTTTGGATCCATGGGAGGATCTGGTTGACCAGGCAGAGAGCTGTGTGGATCTGTGGGAGGATCTGGTTGACTGCACTGGGAGCCGTGTGGATCTGTGGGAGGATCTGGTTGATCATGCAGGGAACAGTATGGATCTGTGGGAGAATCTGGTTGATCAGGAAGGGAGCTGTTAGGATCCATGGGAGGATCTGGTTGATCAGACTGGGAGCAGTGTGGATCTGTGGGAGGATCTGGTTGATCAGATAGGGAGCTGTGTAGATCTGTGGGAGGATTTGGTTGATCAGACTGGGAGCCATGTGGATCCATAGAAGTATCTGATTGATCAGACTGGGAGCTGTTTGGATCCGTGGGAGGATCTGGTTGACCAGGCGGAGAGCTGTGTGGATCTGTGGGAGGATCTGGTCGATCAGACAGAGAGCTGTGTGGATCTGAGGGAGGATCTGGTTGACCAGGCGGAGAGCTGTGTGGATCTGTGGGAGGATCAGGTCGATCAGACAGGGGAATGTGTGGACCCAGGGATGATACTGGTTGAAATGGTAACAGCACTGGTTGATAATTATTGGGTGGGGATATTAATTTGCCCCAAAATACAACCACATGTTTACTTCTAGCTTCAGAGGCTAGCATCAGAGATGTTTGGTTATGAATATTTGTCAGATTGACTAGTGCCCCATGTTTTAGTAATGCTTTAACAACCTCAGCATATCCACGTCGACTGGCAAGCATGAGTGCAGACATTCCATTGTTCATTTGTTTATTAACTTCTGCTCCGTTCTTCAATAATATTTCAACTGTGTCACTACAACCAGACCAACTGGCTAGTGTTAGTGCTGTGTGTCCACTACAAGGATGCAGATTTATCCTTGTCTTATCTAAGGCAACTTCATAAACTTCAGAATTTACATTTAGGATATTTTCTGGCATGTCTGCATAAACAATGTTGTCATCATGGACCTGTGCTCCATTTTCTTTCAATAATTGCCATACTTCAGTATGACCCTCGTGAGAGTTAACTAATTTTGCAAAATGGCAACTTTTCTGCCCCTCTAATTGAGTTCCATTTTCCAATGCCACAGAACAATGAAAAGATTCAGTTTCACATTCAATGCTATGGTCTCGTAATATATTAGTCAAAAAATCATTCACTTTTTCACTTGTTAAACATAGTTCATAGAATTCATTTAGTGTTTGCAGATCCACCTCAGCTCTGTTCTCTAGCAGTATTTTAACAACCTCGCCATGTCCATTCTGACTTGCAATCATTAATGCAGACCACCCATTTTCCACTTGCAGATCCACCTTCGCTTCGTTCTCTAGCAGTATTTTAACAACCTCGCCATGTCCATTCTGACTTGCTCTCATTAATGCAGACCACCCATCTTTTTTTTGCAGATCCACTTTAGATCCGTTCTCTAGCAGTATTTTAACAACCTCGCCATGTCCATTCTCACTTGCAATCATTAATGCAGACCCCCCATTTTCCAGTTGCAGATCCACCTTCGCTTCGTCCTCTAGCAGTATTTTAACAACCTCGCCATGTCCATTTTTACTTGCACTCATTAATGCAGACCACCCATCTTCTTTTTGCAGATCCACCTTAGCTCCGTTCTCTAGCAGTATTTTAACAACCTCGCCATGTCCATTCTGACTTGCAAACATTAATGCAGACCACCCATCTTCTTTTTGCAGATCCACTTTAGATTCGTTCTCTAGCAGTATTTTAACAACCTCGCCATGTCCATTCTCACTTGCAATCATTAATGCAGACCCCCCATTTTCCAGTTGCAGATCCACCTTCGCTTCGTCCTCTAGCAGTATTTTAACAACCTCGCCATGTCCATTTTTACTTGCACTCATTAATGCAGACCACCCATCTTCTTTTTGCAGATCCACCTTAGCTCCGTTCTCTAGCAGTATTTTAACAACCTCGCCATGTCCATTCTGACTTGCAAACATTAATGCAGACCACCCATCTTCTTTTTGCAGATCCACTTTAGATTCGTTCTCTAGCAGTATTTTAACAACCTCGCCATGTCCATTCTCACTTGCAATCATTAATGCAGACCCCCCATTTTCCAGTTGCAGATCCACCTTCGCTTCGTCCTCTAGCAGTATTTTAACAACCTCGCCATGTCCATTCTCACTTGCAATCATTGAATGCAGACCCCCATTTTCCGTTGCAGATCCCCTTCGCTTCTACTCTAGCAGTTTTTAACAAAACCCTCGCCATGTCCATTTTTACTTGCACTCAGGAAGCAGACCACCCATATTCTTTTGCAGATCCACCTTAGCTCCGTTCTCTAGCAGTATTTTAACAACCTCGCCATGTCCATTCTGACTGGCATACATTAATGCAGACTTCCCATTTTCCTTTTGCAGATCCACCTTAGCTCCGTTCTCTAGCAGTATTTTAACAACCTCGCCATGTCCATTCTGACTTGCAAGCATTAATGCACACCACTCATCTGTTTTTTGCAGATCCACCTTAGCTCCGCTGTCTAGCAGTATTTTAACAACCTCGCCATGTCCATTCTGACTTGCACTATTAATGCAGAACCCCCATCTTCTTTTGCAGATCCACCTTCGCTCCGTTCTCTTCTAGCAGTTATTTTTAACACCTCGACATGTCATTCGGACTTTGCAATCATTATGCAGACACCCACCTCTTTGCAGACCACCTTTAGCTCCGTTCTTAGAGTATTTTAACAAACTCGACATGCCATCAGTGGACTTGCACTCAGTATGCAGAACACCCATTTTTTTTTTTGCAGATCCACCTTAGCTCCGTTCTCTAGCAGTATTTTAACAACCTCGCCATGTCCATTCTGACTGGCATACATTAATGCAGACTTCCCATTTTCCTTTTGCAGATCCACCTTAGCTCCGCTGTCTAGCAGTATTTTAACAACCTCGCCATGTCCATTCTGACTTGCAAACATTAATGCAGACCCCCCATTTTCCTTTTGCAGATCCACCTTAGCTCCGTTCTCTAGCAGTATTTTAACAACCTCGCCATGTCCATTCTGACTTGCAAACATTAATGCAGACCACCCATCTTCTTTTTGCAGATCCACTTTAGATTCGTTCTCTAGCAGTATTTTAACAACCTCGCCATGTCCATTCTCACTTGCAATCATTAATGCAGACCCCCCATTTTCCAGTTGCAGATCCACCTTCGCTTCGTCCTCTAGCAGTATTTTAACAACCTCGCCATGTCCATTCTGACTTGCACTCATTAATGCAGACCACCCATCTTCTTTTTGCAGATCCACCTTCGCTCCGTTCTCTAGCAGTATTTTAACAACCTCGACATGTCCATTCTGACTTGCAATCATTAATGCAGACCACCCATCTTCTTTTTGCAGATCCACCTTCGCTCCGTTCTCTAGCAGTGCACTCATTAATGCAGACCACCCATCTTTTTTTTGCAGATCCACCTTAGATCTGTTCTCTAGCAGTATTTTAACAACCTCGCCATGTCCATTCTTACTTGCAAACATTAATGCAGACCACCCATCTTCTTTTTGCAGATCCACCTTAGCTCCGTTGTCTAGCAGTATTTTAACAACCTCACCATGTCCATTCTGACTTGCAAGCATTAATGCAGACCACCCATTTTCCTTTTGCAGATCCACCTTAGCTCCTTTTCTCATTAACAATTTGACTATGTCAGAGTTCCCACTGCCACTAGCCCACATTAGTGGACTAAACCCATTGATAATACTGTTTAGATGTTTTTCACGGCATTGTGTGATGAGTTCAACTAGTTTGGTATTTCCTGACTGACATCCTCCTATCAATGCCTCTCTCACTTCCTCGTCAGTGGTATCTGCTGTCAGTAGGGATCGTCTAATCTGCTCATAGTCTTCAGAGTCAACAGCTTGCCTCTGGCTTTGTCGATTCCCCATTTCAAAGACTGGATTAATTCACTGTTTGGTTGTACTTCACTAGGCACGAGTCATGTGATGCTCTAATATAATTCATTGTAGGGTCATGACAAACAGGTGCACTTGTGAGGTGTACGCGTGTGGTGTTGCCATAGAACTAATCAGATTCATTATCTTGGAGATTCTTTATGGCACAGACACACCCCCATGCAAAATTATGAATATTATGAAGTATGCAGAATCTATCATCACTCATTGGGAAGCTAACTTTATGTTCCAATTGTCAATGTCCTAATTGTAATAAATATCTAATCTTACTATAGTCTGTCCTGAATTGGCATGACTGCAAACGTGTGGCAACTGTGGAATGCACTTAGTTAACAATTTAGTCATGTGAATCTAACGGCAGTGACGCACAAGTAAATCAATACTCACTTGAAAAGTGGGCGGGTTACTTGGGTGCACATTAATGCAACAATTTTTGTTAGAAAAATACAAGC
>WLWD01001742.1_pt1 | contig 131112 bp, 116 predicted proteins | sample 6712731 | NCBI WGS metagenome assembly WLWD01 (sample SAMN12718690, study PRJNA576275) | sponge metagenome | isolation source: marine sponge | host: Mycale hentscheli | place: New Zealand: South Island, Marlborough, Capsize Point | collected 2014-11-01 | reverse complement strand
GTCCAGTTATATGGATGATGGGTCCAGTTATATGGATGATGGGTACAGTTATATGGATGATGGGTCCAGTTATATGGATGATGGGTCCAGTTATATGGATGATGGGTCCAGTTATATGGATGATGAATCCAGTTAGATGGGTCCAGTTAGATGGGTCCAGTTAAATGGGTCCAGTTAGATTGCTAACAGGACAATGGGATAGAATGTAGGCCCAGTTATTTTAACGATGAGTTTGTTTTGATAGGTCTGACTAGTGGACTGACAAGGTGTGAAATTGGTCCACTATAAACAGGGGCAGTCCTTGTAAGTGTTGTGTACTCTCTGGAACTGTTATCAGTACCATTACTTCAATCAGCAGGAACAGTTAGTGGAAGGGTACTGGTGGATGGTATAATAGATCATGGAGTAAGCCTCTTCATTAACCCGGGGGGCAGTTGTATATTCAGATATATTTCATAGTCCAGTGTGCATATTTCACCCCATGGCAACCCATTCCATGAGGTCAGTTTCTCCTCATTGTTTAGAGTTGTGAGTGGCAGAGATTCTTAGGAATGCTCTCAGGAATGACTCACTTCCTGTCCTCCTGCCAGATGACAAATTAGCTACAATAACAACACATGAGGTGGGCTGAGTCTGCAGTGGAGGGCTCTTGGAACACATTAGGGAGCAACCATTACCAGGTATGTAGCTATCATTCTGCAGTGCCTGTGTCATACTGTGGCACTATTGGTGGTGTGGCACTATTGGTGGTGTGGCACTATTGGTGGTGTGTTACCCATCCTCCGTGGTGTTACCCATGGCACTTGTGGTGTTTTACAAGGTAATCTTTGTGTTGAATTAAGGAAAATATTATGCTATACATAAATAGTGAATAAAAACAATATAGTTTTGTTTTTACACAGTTAGATTGATTCATTTTTTGTTGATTTTTATTTTTTATTTTTATTTTTTTAAATAAATGTGACTGTGTTCACTGTAAGACACTCGTAAAGTTCTTATAGCAAGCTAGTGGAATTGTTGTAATACTGTGGGCTACATGAGTAAGTGGGTGGTGGCCTCTGTAATCCCTGACCTATGTTCATGTCTAGCGGTATGGCGTTGTCTAGACAACTTCTATTGATACCAACACAGTCCCCACCAAGTTGCCAACTCTCATAGTTCCTCCTGTAGTTAGTGAACGGAAGAGAAGTCATAGTCAACAGAAAGTGAACAAATTAATTCTATGTGAGATCATCACATTTTTTCCTCCTTTGATTATAGTATTTTGAAAAGAGTATTTCCTAATCTTGTTCTTAGAATTTGAATTTCTTGTATTTGACACAGCAATGGAGGACAGTGATCGCTACACAGCTCCGTGTAATGCAGCTTCTTGACACCACTATATCTCATATCAACTTCCAGGCGATGTGTGTTTGTGTGTTCCATACTGTATCTTGTAGGTTGTCTGTGCTTTTACCTAGTGTTGTATACTCTTATGGGCCTTGCATTCTTCACCTTTTCAAGTGCTGGTCAGCTGTAATGTGCTGGATTACAAAGTGAAGCTACTTGACAGTGGCCAGCCATTGTTGTCTTCTTACTCAACTTGTGCAGCCGGATGAAAGATGCTGGACTAACAGTGTAGTCCTGTGGCATCAGGATGGCCCACCAACTGTTTGAAACTTTCTATGCAAAAAACAACAAAAAAACAACAACAACAACAACATCCTTGTGATAGAATAGCCTGGCTGGTGTTTTAATTGTAGTCACATGACTTGTATACCTAATAAATTAGGGGGCTTTGCCCCTATACCCCACTTTGAATTTTCAGGCAACTATGACATTCACACTTCCTACTGTCATGAATGCATTCGGCAATAAGACTATAGGACACACCCACATAGTGGGAGGATACCCCAGGAATACCATGGATAATGGACTACAAACATACACACACACATACATACATACTTACATACTTGCATAATTCCGTCCTCGTGTGGTATAGATGCTGACTGATAGTGATTCTGGAGGGTTCTCTTCCGATGAAGACAGTGAAGGTGAGTGAGAGATGCATGTGTGTGTGTGAGTGTGTGTGTTGGAGGAGAGGTGGAATGATGGATAAATCAACAGAGTCTGTTGGATCAGAATGTACGAGACTGAAGAGAGTGTATGTATCACTTCTTAACTGTGGCATATACAGTGGGATTGTTGTTGGGCCATAATGGCAGCCTTGGTAACAGGTATCTATGAGTGGCTGTAGTTGTGATTGTGGTGGAGTTCTCTAATAGTATTAGTAATCAGGAATGCATGGAATGAGATAAGTGAATTACCTACTTGAAATGATTAGAATCACTTACACAATAGTTTTGTGGTCGTGCTAGTGGCGAAGGCAGCAGTGTTTAGTGGTAGCTGAAAGGGATGTGTTCACTATGTGTGCTATCAATATTTGTTATTACAATCGGTGTAGTATATTTTAGTAATTCTCTTGAGGACTTCTAGTGTGTTAGGTTGAATAGAGTGTTAGGTTGAATAGAGTGTAGCAGTTAGTGAGTCACATAGCCTCTGGGCTTTATAAGTGGGCAACAACTAACTCGTGTATGTTTTTGTCCTTAGAAGATGGCCCGGAGACTAATGTCTCTGATCAATAGTGGTGGTTGTTAGGTTGTTTAGTTGGATATATTCACGTGTAGGTATAGTTTGTGGTGGTCCTGTTACTCTCTGTAGAAATGTTACGGAATGCTTTCTCCCACGCAGTTTATTGGCTAGCTATTTGCTTCCTGTGTGATTCGTAATGTTTTGTGTTCGCTTTAATAAAACAAGTAACTAAAATTCCTGTCCTGCATGTTTATCACTGGGTACTTTCTCATTAAACTATTGGATGTTGCTTGTTTTTGGTGTTGTTGTTTTCTTGTCAATATGTCCACAGGCTCTTTCGGCAATTCAGACGAGAAGAAATCCTCACAGGTAGCTGGGGAAAAAGACAAGAATAAGACCGGCCAGAAGAAGAAGAAGAAGAAGAAGAAGAAGAAGAAAGGAAGCCGAGATGACGATGAAGTTGGAGCTGGTGAGGACACTGATGAAGGAGATATGGAGTCCAGAGAAGTGGATTACATGACAGATTCATCCAGCAACTCTGAGCAGGAATTCCAGGTCTTGTGAAGGCGTGGTTGTGGAGTGATTAGTTAATACTGGTGCACAGGCACAGCAGGTCAAGTCATCCTGCTAGAGTATTTATACAATGTGTGTGTGTGTGTGTGTGTGTATGTTTGCTTATGTGGACTGTATTTTTTAATTTTTTTTAATTTTTTTTTAGTTTTAAGGCTACTTGCAAAAATTTTAAACTACAAATGCGTTTGTGCAATCTAACTTTTTTTGGTTGATTACAGTATGTCAATTTTTTTCTGCTAATTTGACTGTCATGTTATGACCACACCTACTTACTGCATTACTGTCATGCTTATGACCACACCTACTTACTGCATTACTGTCATGCTTATGACCACACCTACTTACTGCATTACTGTCATGCTTATGACCACACCTACTTACTGCATGACCACACCTACTTACTGCATTACTTCTGTTGATACAAATACTTGATCGAAAATGTAATGACGCCAATTATGTTTGTCTGAAGACTTTTCAATTTAAATCACTTCAAAAACGTATTGAAATGTTTTTGCAATTATGTCCTCCTTCTCTTGTATGTGTCCAGCTCTACATATTCTGATATCATTGTTGCATGCTTGTCGGGTCTAAAAAAGTTGTGTCTACAGGAGTTGTTGGAATAAGGAATAAGAGAGAGAGAGGGTTCAAGCTGCGGGATAGTTGGGGTAGTTATGTGTTGTTTTCTGTTAGCAGCTGCTCCAGTTTGCACACTCTAAAGTTTGATAGTCATGACAGACAGGTCAGGCCCGACTCACTCGCTCGGGCGTGCACTTTGTGGCGTGCTAATGTGTCGATGTCATTTTTTCTGTTTGTTTGTTGTGATGTTGATTTCCTATATTTGTGTGCATCCAGGCAAGGCAGAGACAGAAGGACCTGCCGAAAGATGACGAGGAGATTGAGAGGAAGGAGCAGGTGGATATAGACAAGGGATTTGTGGAGTCTTCATCTGAGGAAGATGAATTGACAGATAAAGGTGAGAGGAAATTTGATAGTTGCTGTCACTTCGAGGTGGGTTTTTAAGTGTTAATTGTTTCAACATTTTTTTTTTTTTTTTTTTTTTTTTTTTTTTTTGTTTTTTTTTTTTTTTTGCAGGAAAAGAGCTCAAGGAGTTGATGAAGAAAATGTCTGAAGAAGGAAAGGGATCCGACTCGGAAATGGAGGATGAGGAGGACAAGGATGTGCATAAGTCATCAGAGTCTCATTCTAAGACTGGTCAGTCTGTGCTGCTTGAAACTTTGACAAGAATGCATACCATGTACTCAGAATGCTTTCATGTGGGCAGTAGTTGTGATACTGTGTTGCTCCATCTAAGCCATGTGATATGGCGATGTAAGCTGCACTTTACGCACAAACAGCTGTAGAACTAGTCCAAACAAATACTTGAACAAGAGAACGACTTGTTTGGCTGCCTCAGATACTGAACTGATTGGATGCCATTAGTCAACTGAGAGAGAGAGAGAGGTTGCTATCATGTGTTGATGTTTGGGAGTTCCAATGGAAGGACGTTGGTAGATTGGGTGACAACTGGCATAGCTCAATGTCGGCGTGGTCATTGAGAAGGAGGAGCCAGGAGGTGATCTCACACTGGGGGTGTGTCAATAATGTACATGATCCCGGTGTTGTGATAGAATGGGACGTGATTTCAGACTTCACAACTAAGTCTCCTCAGAGCTATGACCATCTTCTTCTTTTTTCCCTCCGCATTTCTGGCTGCATGAGTGCTTGGAGTTTAATATTAACTCTCGTAGCCTCGTGCTGTTGTGGTATGTATATGGGGACTCAGTAATTCTAGCAGACAAGTTATCTGTATCAGATTAATCCTAGGTACGAGCTATACCCCCGCCCCCGCTGGGTTTCCTTCGTCAGTGATATGGTGATAATGATTTTCCGAAGAAATCCTGAATGTAGCTGAGCTATGTGATTAGAAATCTGATTCTGTTGCTGACAGCGGAACAGTCTGCCTGTCTTTTGTTGGCCAGCTTCTTGGCAGCCATGATTATGGCTGTGCAATCCTGTTGTTGTATTTCTACAAGACTTAGTGGAGGAGCTAGCATAGCGGTAGTGATGTCATGGCAGCGAGAGGGTGTATTTGGAATAACAGTGGGCTTTCCTCTTGTACTCAAACACAATTACTTTTTCCGAATGCACTTTCACCTTGCTACAATCTTGTCTAGAAGTTGTAAAAAAAAATTAGGGAATTTAGTTCGTTTGTTTATTAGTTTTTCTTTCTTTTTTTCTTCTTATTTTTTTTTTTCTTCAGATGGTCTCAGTTATTTTGTACTGGTAGTAGCTGTAATGATTTGTAATTGTTGTTAGTGTTGTTATTGCTGCTGCTTTTTGTTTGTTAAATTATATTTTTTGCTACGGCTGATACACTTGTTAGTTGCATACTGGCCAATAGATTGTGTGGCATTGGAATTAATGAAAGTCGAATACTTCAGCTATTTATAGATTATTTTATTGTTATTAATATCATCATTAATAGTTATTTGTTTGTGTCCTCAGGCTCTTCTAAGTCTAACCTTCAGGGATCAGGAAGCAAAGTAGACAGGAAGAGAGAAAGAGGTGGTTCAGAGGAGAAAGTTGTCCCAGGACGATCAGCTACTCCTGAAAGTTCTACAGTGGACACTAAGCCTTCAGCCTCCCCTCCTAGCAAGAAACACAAAGCAGAATTTTCCACCAGTACCATCTCTGAAGAAGAAGTGAAGAGATACCTGCAGAGGAGACCGATTGGCTCAAAGGACTTGGTGCGAAAGTTTCTGAATAAAAAGACTGGAATGGATCGCAATAAAATTGTGGAAGTGCTTCATGCTATCATTGAGAATCTACCCCATGTTAAGAAAGAGATGGTGAAAGAAAAACTTTATCTCTCACTTCCTAGCAATGCTGAACAATAAAATGATAATGTGAATTTTTCCCTTATATTCATGTACATAATGTTTCATTTGAATGCTGGCCAACTTTTTAATTACATAAAGGTGTGCTTGAATGTCAATCACATGCAGCTACTATTCGTGGAAAAATGTAGGTGACCTCGATACCTGCGTGCACAAGCGCCGTCGGCGTATTAACGAGCGATTGTAGAGCATGCGCGTACGTGTCATGAGCGAGCGTGGTGTATAAAAGTTCTGCGTCTGCAGCTTAGGAAAGTTTTAGCTTAGTCTTCGCCGTTAGTAATAAAAATGGTAGAATCACTTTCTTTTTCGTGTATTTCAATTTGTGTTTACTTGCTGTTAGTGTATTTTCCATCCAAATCTGACGCGGTCCCTTTCACGGATTACGGAGTCACCCAGAGTGACCTTGAACTTGGTGCATCGAGAGCGCAGGCGACCATTCCTCTAGGCACTCCATTTAGGTTCTCTGGACAGTCTTACTCTTCAGTCAACGTAAGTATATTATTAGTTAAAAGGAATAGGAAATATTGTAGTACTTTCAGCGATATAATCACAATTGTAGCAGCTGTATAAATTAGACATATTCTGTTAACTTTCAATATCATGCATAATAATAATTCAACATTTGCTTTTAAGGAGAAGCCATTTTCATTCTTGAAAATTAGTTACTGTTGTGTCCATAGCAATAGTAACAGTAAGTAACTTTAGCACCTTGACATAGATGACTTCTATTGTGGAGCTGACTACAATGTAATTGATGATACCTAGCAAGTTCCTTTTCATTCCTCAGGTAAACTTCAATGGAGTTCTCTCTTTCGGTAATACTGGAGTTGTTTCACAGAACCCAGTGGCATTCCCATCTTCTTCTGCTGGGCCCATCATGGCACCATTCTGGACCCAGTCCCAGTTCTCCGGATCCACTGGGCATGTCTATTACAGAGCAGACTCTACCAGTAGGACTCTGACTAACCTGCAGGATGAGATAGCTGGTGTGTTTCGAGGAACAGGAATCACCCAGCCATCACTCGTACTCTCTCAGGCAATCATTGTGACTTGGATAGACTTACAAGACCAATCAGACAGCCAGGTGGGTTCACATGTTGCAGCTGACGGCAGCACCCCGCTGAAAGTAGTGGCTCATTGGCTGGTATTGCTTACCGTGTATCGGAATGCAATATTCCCATGTAGTTTCTTTATATTAGGTCTTGTTCAACACAGCTTCTTGGAATAGCTAGTGTAGTATGTACGAGAATAACCTAGTTATGAATGGTCTGTCATTGTTGAACATCAGCTGCATAGGATAACCTAGTTATGAATGGTCTGTCATTGTTGAACATCAGCTGCACTTGCGTGACATCTTGTTTGTGCCATGTTCTGCAGACCAACAGTTTCCAGTGTGTGATTGCAATTGGTTCCTCGGCCACGTATGTCCTGTTCAAGTATGCGGATAATGGCCTGAAGTGGGCGGGACAGTCTCCGGCTCTTGTGGGTTTCAATGCTGGCGACGGTGTCCATTCCTTGGTGCTTCCAACTTCCCAGACAGCAGAAGTATTGCAGATTACTAGAACGGGCAACACTGCGTCTGACGGCAGGTGGCTTTTCAGGGTGGACCAAAGATCTGTGACCTTCCCAGGTAAGCAGAGATGGTATTACATATGGTGGGCTCATTCAGGAAAACTATATAGTAGATACCCATTTTAAAGCTTCTGCATCTCCAGGTGTTTTTTTTCTCACTAGTGATTCTCTATGGGCTACTCAAACGTGGACTGTTTGGGATTAGTTAATGTTAATATGCATTTGTTCTTCCTCTTTGCTTGTGCTATAGTTTATCTGGCTGCATTTTTTTACAACTCTTAAGCTGAGCCTGTTTTGACTTCTGACCACATTCTCTAAAATATTTCTGTCGTGTCGTGTTTCTCATAAGCTCCTTGTGTTATTTGGGCTATCAGCTGAACCAGAAGCTTCTGTTCATTTCCGAGGACTATTTTGTGACGTCACATGCTAATAGATTTTATCGCTTAAGACAAGCGGGCAATCTTTTTTCTAGGAACGTATAGGGAGGAAACTTTTTGGGGGTTTGTGTTGTCATGGTAACTGTGATGTCATCAGCACTGTGACCTCAGTGGCTTATTTATCTTCATGTGGCTAAAATACGGTCTAGGTTCATGCTGCTTGAATTGTGGGTCTAGATTCATGCTGCTTGAATTGTGGGTCTAGATTCATGCTGCTTGAATTGTGGGTCTAGATTCATGCTGCTTGAATTGTGGGTCTAGGTTCATGCTGCTTGAATTGTGGGTCTAGATTCATGCTGCTTGAATTGTGGGTCTAGATTCATGCTGCTTGAATTGTGGGTCTAGATTCATGCTGCTTGAATTGTGGGTCTAGATTCATGGTGCTTGAATTGTGGGTCTAGATTCATGCTGCTTGAATTGTGGGTCTAGATTCATGCTGCTTGAATTGTGGGTCTAGGTTCATGGTGCTTGAATTGTGGGTCTAGATTCATGCTGCTTGAATTGTGGGTCTAGGTTCATGCTGCTTGAATTGTGGGTCTAGGTTCATGCTGCTTGAATTGTGGGTCTAGATTCATGGTGCTTGAATTGCTTGTGCAAGTTACAATTGATTGCTAGTTTTAAACAGAAACAGGACACAGTGACTGAACTGTTGATAGCAGTACTGGCTGGTTGGGTTGAGGCTTGCCTGCTACAGAAGAAATAATTGTTTTAATCCCCTGTGTTCTATTATTGCCACTTAACGTCAATCTATTAATTTATTGACATTAATAAGGTATTTGTTTTGTTTGTTTGTTTGTTTTTGTTGTGGTTTTTTATGTTGTTTTTTAATAGGTGCCATTGTTGGCTTCAAAGAAACACACAATTCTTTCCTGGAGTCAAAGAAAGCAGAGTTTTGTGTGTCTCTTTCCGCTGGGAGCATCTCCTCACAAGAGGTCAAGTTTGATATCACTGATAAAAGCATCGAAACCGGTGAGTGCCAGTATCATGTGCACTTGCTCTGTTTGACATGACCCAATGTTGTTCCCTGCCACGCCCCTACTTATTAGACAGTGAAGACTACACTCTGGCGGGCTTTCGTCCCATCTCGTCGCAGCACATGTCTCCAGAGAACAACCAGACGGTTTGCCGAGCTCTGATTGTTGAGGATGATCTGAAGTACGAGAACAACGAGAGGTTCTTAGTGAACTTGAAGATGAAGGCACAGACAATGCAAGCCTTCAAGCAGCTGATTGCCATCCTTCCAAACTCTAAGACTTTCACCATCTTGGACAACGACGGTAAGAATTACAATTACAACCACTTTGCTTCAGTTCACGATGAACTATTCTAATTCTGGCATGCATGCATGCACAGGTGTGTTTGTAAACTACGGCGATGTGCTGGCTAACGAGGAGAACACGGAAGTGGCGCTGCCCGTGTACCTCGTTCTGGAAAACAGCGGAGAAACGCTGTGTTCTCACTCCAGATATGGAACACAGAGAGAAGTGCACATCTCTTACTTCACTTTTGACGGCACAGCTAAAGGTTAGGAATGGTCTAATCTTGTTTGTGATTTTCTAATTATATAATTTATGGTGACTGCAGCTATGGTGGACTACAACCCACTCAATGGTAGTCTGACGATACCTGCCGGCAGTTGCCAAGGTTCAATTGCTCTTACTTTGATCGACGACCAGATATTTGAGGAGAATAAGTCTTTTTTCTACTCACTTCATTCAAACAATCCCAATATTGTCATCAACAGCAGCCGAACTTCTGCACAAGTTTTACTCACTGATGGAGATGGTAAGTGCCTTCTTCTAGTCTTACAAGACCCATCATGCAGCATGAAAGCTTATTCGATCTCTTATTCCTCCATTTCTTACTGTCTTCTCCATTCCTTTATGTGACTCTTTGGTCCTAGTTTTAAGTTTGTTAAGTTCTCACCTGTTGCTCATTGTCTCCATTGTGTTTGTATCTCTTCAGCTCAGTCCGTGGTCATTGGGTTTTCTCAGACCCAGTATACGGTAGTTGAAGGTCGCAAGGTAGAGTTATGTGTGGAGATGTTTGAAGGGATGATAGCTCAGCCAGTGGACTTGAAGATGATGAAGGATTTGTCCGACATAGAAGGTAAGTCCGTCCACAGAGTCTCACAGTAACTTGTCATAGTGAGTGAGTGTGGCGTGCTTCTAGCAGATTTTTTTTAGTTGGGAGAAACCCGGATTTCGGGTTTATTGTTACTGTTGTTTTTGTTGCATTAAATATTCAGTGAATGAGGCAGTGGATGGGCAAGACTTTCAGCACATTATGGCAGATTTCCAGTTTTTGCCAGAGATGCCCTTGCGCCAGAGGATGTGTGTGAACGTGACGACCATGGAGGACAACGTGTACGAGGGAAGAGAGGTGTCCTACGTCTTCGTCCAGTCTGTGTCTCCTGTCACCCTCAGACCCCACAGGACTAGACTCAATATATTGGACACAGACAGTGAGTGAGCGTTGATAAGGGGGGTGTCTTTGAAATCTTTTTTTTTTTTAATGAAGTGAAGCACATCATTTGTGCTGCCGTAGATTAAAGATTTTATTAAAGTTTATTGAGCAAAAACAATCCAATTGCATCTGGCTAATACATGCAACTGTCACTATAGTAAAAAACAATGAAGATTTCTGTCTGTGAAACTCTACTTACAGCTATACAACCCTAGGAGGCACAATTACTGAGAAGCCCGTGCAACTGGCATGTGTTGTAGTAGTGTTAAGAGACACGCCGTGCCACTGACGCAGCATCTTATCTCGTGTGGTACACACACTTCCTACTCTTATTTGCTATTCGACATCCAGTCATCTTTGTGGAGCTGACTGTGAAAGGGTTGAAGTGGGCGGCGGCTTAGCTTTGAGGAGGTTTGTAAAGCTTTGCCTATAGGACCTGTACCACTCTATTTGTCCGGAATGATGCAGCAGTTACCGTGTGGGCATGTTGAAGTTGTATTTATAATATTTCAAGGGATTTTTACTACATGATGATTGTGGTTAATTTGAGCATTGTTATGTGTTTGTGTGTTGTTTAGGGGTTACTGTTTCCATGGCAAACAGGTCATTTGTTTACCATGAAGGTAATAACAGAAAGTTGGAGGTCTGTGCTAACATGACCGGCCTGATAGAGAGAAACTTGATTCTGACAACCACTCCTCACGAGGGAACAGCTATCTGTGAGCAGACGTGCAAGACACAGACACACTCACACATCCACACTGCACACACACACACACACACACACACATCCACACTGCACACACACACACACACATCATTGCTATAGTATTTATAGTTGTTGTTTGCTTCTTTTGTTTGTTGTTCCTCATACTTGAGTCATTAGTTGCTTGTTTATTGTTTTTATGTGTTTTGTTTGCTGGACTTTGTATAGTTTACGACATTCAAACTAGTCGAGACGGAGATTTCAGCAAATACATCAGCAACATTGTGTTTGAGGTGGAGCAAGGCCACGTGCGACGATGTTTTCCCAACTGTGTAGCCTGCACTCAAGTTACGATACAGAACGACGCAGTGCTGGAGGAGGAGTTTGAGACTTTCTCTATTGACTTGAGCCACTCTGATCCCAGCGTCAATATCACAGACCGCAGCGCCACCATAACCATCGTCGACAACAACAGTGAGTGGGCGTGGGTAGAACTGGGTTCCGGTAGACTGCATTCCCACGAGTTGCATGCTTGTGCTGCCAAGAGCTGATTGCATGCCTTGTAATAATCTTGTTGATCAGTCGATGACAAGTGCATTCCTTCCCCCCACCCTCTAATCCTCCATTTTGTTTGCAGGTGTGATGGTATCGGTGGACACCTTCAGTCTCCAGAGCATGTCTCTCCGAGAGAACCAGGTCTTGACTCCGAGGGTGTGTGTGACACGACACGGAGAGGCTGACCTCAGAATTGCCATCAAAATTGCTGCTAAAAGTCAGACTGCCACAAGTGAGTGATGTACAGGCCTCATCTGGCCATGTGACAGGCTTTATTGGGTCATGTGGCAGACTTTGTCTGGTCATGTGACTGTGTTTAAAAGTCCCATGAACTGTTTGATATTGTTTTTGTTGTTGTTGTTGTTTTCAGATCACATTGATTTTGAGGTTGGAAATCTTACAGTTGTCATTCCAAAGTCTCGTAGTAACTCCAATAGAATATGTGGCACTGTCACAGTGACCGTCTTGGATGACCTGGTTGCTGAGGGAGATGAGATCTTTACCGTGTTTCTAGAGGCCCAGGATAAACCCTCCAGAGTCGTCATCGACTCTCGTGGGGAGCAGAACATCACCATTGTCGATGATGACAGTGAGTCTCTTGGAAGGGAAAGAGGGAGGGGAGTGGGTGTGGCCAGTGTTAGTAAATTAAGGCTAGGTGTGTCTGTCTTCAACGACAAGCAAGACCAAGATGAGTTGTCGAGTTATTTGTAAGATGGTGGCTAGAATAGGCTCCCACCAGCCAAACAGATGTTGGCATGTGAGTTGCCCGGGCTAGACAGTAGCACGGTCGCTGGTATTTGCAGTGGTTGTCAATGAGTGGGTGTGAAATTAGGGCCAAATATTTTGATTGCAAGTCATGTTTTATGGCAGTAATTTCCCTCGCCCACATGGTTTCTGTTTCATGAAGTGTCTTCTGTAACTACCTCTCAGACTTGTTCTGTCCTTGTATTTCTCCCTCCCTCCCTTTCCTGCAGGTGTTTTTGTGAACTTCAATCAAACTTCTTACAACATCACCGAGAGAGAAGGCTCAGCCAGCTTGTGTCTGCAGATGAAAGGGTTTTCTGCCGTTCCTCAGACTGTCATACTCACTCCCACTCCCGGATCAGCGGAAGGTGTGTGTGTGTGTGTGTGTGTGTGAAAGTAGCATGGCAGCCATTATTGCTGCATCTTGTCTTGTACTTTCTCTGCATCCTCTCTTTCAACTATGAAATGATGAAAATAAATCCCGGCAAGTGATGTATTCTATTAAAGGATACAAATGGAGGCAGTTCAACATTACCTCGCATTGAAACAACTTGCCAATTACTTGTGTTGCTTTCTATCGCAGGTGGTGTTGACTACCCGGCCACGCCCTTGTTTGTCTCTCTCCCACCTTCTGCCGATGAGCTATTGGCAGAGGCATTTTCCCCGCAGGTGCCAAACAGATTGGCCCTTCCTCTGCCGCAGTCGCCTCCATTCTGTGCCAACTTCTCAATTATCAACGACGATATTGTCGAGATGCTCCAGTACAAGAACTTCCACATAACACTCACCAACAGCTCCCCCTCTGTAGAAGTCCTAACACCCACTGTTGCCATGGTGACCATCGAAGATGATGACTGTGAGTGGTATAAGAAGTATTTTTGAAACTGGATATTATTTGAAAAAATTTCCCGCTCTTTTTTTTCCTTCAGATGTGGTTGTGGAACTTGAAGATCCGACGATCACTCAAGTCACTGAAGGATCTGCAGCTCTAATATGTGCCAGGTTGTCAGGAAGAGCCAACTTTTCCATTCATGCATTCCTCCGCCCAGTGGGTGTGGCTGGATCAGCACAGGAGGGCGTGGACTTTGCTGAAAGGGACTATTCCTTGGTGTTCTCTGCCTTGTCTGTCGATCACAAATGTGCTAATGTGACCACTCTGCAAGATGAGGTTGTGGAGGAAGAAGAGATGTTCACGGTGGAACTGCAACTGGAGCAAAGTATTTCTAGAGTTGCACGCGCTCCTAAACACTCTGCCAACATCAGCATCACAGACAATGATGGTGAGCACCAATAAGAATCTTCTCCCATGTATTTATTGAGGCTATTCACTGTATTGTTGCTATGGCCTGTAGTCGTGGAGGTTGGGTTTGATAAGGATGAATACTCGGTTCTTGAAGGAGACGGGCAAGTTCGTGTCTGTGCCAACCTGACAGGATTCCTGGATAGACCCGTCGTTGTTCTCTTTTCTACACAAGCTGATGATGCTCCTCCTCCTGTGGATGGTGCCATTATTAATACTGCAGCTGCCACAGAAGGGAGTGGGCAGGGTAAGTCAATACTGGCTGTAGTCTGTTAGTTAGTCAGTCAGTCAGTCAGTCTCAGACTCTCTTAACCAAACACAAACAACTGCAACTTGGCAGGCTCCTTTTGTCCTGCAGGTGAAATTGAAAGGGTGTTGTGTGGTTGACCTTGTTAGAGAGAGGCATTTGGCAAGTGCTCCATGTCGTTGTAGCGACTACTTTACGAAGCCGAGTTAGCGCTCTTCCTGGCTAATTGTTCATAACCATTGTTGTAATCATTGTCGTTGCTATAGATTATGGTCCTGTCTTGGGATGGCCTCTATTTGTCTCGGCAAGCAATGGTTATTCTCGTCGCGAGTGTGTGAACATCAGCATCACTAACGACTCAGCGCTAGAGAACACAGAGGACTTCCAAGTGCTACTAACTTCACCTAACTCCTTTGTGCAGATGACCAGACCACAGAGCACCGTGTACATCTTGGACGACGACAGCGTCAGGATTAGCCTGGAGCACAGGAGGACAAGCGTGCTGGAGTCTGCACGTGCTTTAGAAGTGTGCGTGGCCTTGGACGGGCTCACTCAGCAGGAGCTACAGGTTACCTTGGCAACCAGGCAGGGATCAGCAACTGGTTAGTGTGCCTCGTAGCATTTTAAGGAATTTGATATATTAACTGTTTTGTTTGTTTGTTTGTTTGTTTTCTGCACAGATGGTGTTGACTATTCCCCTCTGCAAGACACACTGACGTTCCTTCCTTCAGCGTCGCCATTGCAGAGGCAGTGTGTGAATGTGTCAGTTACAGATGATGACAAGTTTGAGGAAGATGAGAAGTTCTTGATGGTCCTGTCCGTGCGGGGGAGGGTCGCCGTCAGCATCCACATACCAGTCCAGGAGGTCACCATCAGAGACAACGATCATGTGACCCTAGCTCTGTCCATGGCCTCGCCCAGCAGCGTAGAGGAAGGAGAGGGTGCAGTGCGCGTCTGTGCGAATTTGACCGGTGCCACAGAAAGGAATGTTTCATACAGCCTCCACGCTATAGACATGGAAGGTAAGGGATATCAAATGCTCAACTTCTCGATTTCTAGCTATGATATATCATCTTTATTATTACCACTATCACCTTAGCTGTCATCATTACTGATCATCATTATAGTCATCATCATCTCATGTTATTCCATTATTGATCATCATTATAGTCATCATCATCATGTTGTTATTCCATTATTGATCATCATTATAGTCATCATCATCAGATCATCATTATAGTCATCATCATCAGATCATCATTATAGTCATCATCATCATGTTGTTATTCCTGTGTAGCTGCTGCTGGCTTGGATTATTCCACTTCTTTCCCGACATCCCTTACCTTCCTGCCATCTGACAGCACTCGTCAGTCCCAGTGCTACCAGGTTACCATCATCGACGATGAACTGCTGGAGAATACCGAACAGTTTGAGTTGGAGCTGGTAGCTCCAGTGGGTGTGGCTAGATTGGACATTGGAATGATGACACGTGCTACAGTTTCCATCACAGATGATGACGGGGTGCTCGTAAAATTTGTAAGAACAGAGGTGGAGATCGATGAAGACAGCCCCGCCCACTCTGCCAACATTTGTGTCGTGATGGAGGGACAGATCAGAAGAGCTGTGTCTGTGACAGTCGCCAGTCACCCGGGAACTGCTGGAGGTATGTGTGTTTGTTTGTTTTCACATTTGCTGTCTTGTATTCATTCCAAGTTTGTTCTGTTCAGCTGATGACTTTGTGGTGGTAAGGAGAAGGCTTACCTTCAGCCCACTCAGCACCAATCCAAGCAATATAACCATCTGCTTTGATGTCCACGCCGTACCCGACAAATTAGTGGAACAAAGAGAAGATTTCTCACTAGTCTTGAATTCTAGGGACATAGCAGTCAAGTTTGTCAATACGGTAGCCCTGGTGACCATCACTGATGAAGATGGTAAGTCTGTCAGCTACTACATCAATGCAACGTTCATGCATGACTATTATTTCCTGTGCAGTGGTGTGCAACAAAGTTTCCATGGATACCTCCAGAGGTTACATGACATGGCCAACCACGTTCCCCGAGGAGAAGGCCAGCATCAAGTGTGAACAAGGAATGGCTGAAAGGTACTGCACCAAAGAAGGAACGTGGGAAAAAGCCATCATTGATACCTGCTATGTCAGCACTAAGGAGCTCTTCAGATACTTGCAAAAGGTTGGGTTGATATCTCTTCTGTCTGAAACTGCTCAGTAATGGTTCTGTCTTGATTCTTTAGGTGACTGAGTTCCGCAAAGACAATCTGCGAGACCTTCTGTTTGGCCTTCTCCAAATGTTGCTGGAGAATCTGGAGCCCACCCTGAGGCACATGCAGACTGTTGACAAGGTTTTCTCAGACTTTGCCGAGCATGTGCAGAACGGTACCGTGGACGTGGATACAGAGGTGTGTAGTGTCATATAAAACTGGACATGATTGTGATATGTTTGAGTTAATTGATCATTCAGCTGAGTGCCTTCAAGATAGTGCCTTCAAGATAGTGCCTTATGGCTGGATTTATCGGTTGTTGTTGTTGTTGTTGTTTGCAGATCTTTAGCATCGTGTTGGAGGTAGTGGATATTGTGATTGCTTGGCCTCCTCAGATTCTCAATGATTATTCCTCCAAGTGAGTGAGACTGGTGACATCACTAATACAAGGAATTGTTCATTACTCTTGTATTTGTTGTAGTGTGATACTGTTTCAAGAGAAGATCACTGGAGGATTGTTTCAGCCAAAGAACTTCTCCTCGTACTCCAAGAGTTTGAACCGAACTGCATTTCTCGCTCGCAAAGTAAGTATGTTTGCTATATTAGTGATGATGGCTGTGATCATTTGTGTTGTCGTGCTTTAGGTTCCGGCTGATGAGCTATTCAGTAATGGACATGTAAAATATTCCTTTAGAAACACAACAGGAAATGTGTCTCTGATTAAAAATGCAAAGGGCCTAGACAAATTAGGAGCAGCAATTGAACTTCCATCGTCGATACAGAAGACCTTGCAGGGAGATGGCGATGCACGATTATTTTTGTCCTACTACTCCACGGGTGCCATGTTCCCATTAGAGCAAGATAGAATTCAGAAAGACGGGCAGAGACTGGAAGTTTCTTCTGTGGTAGCAGCTTCTCTGGAGGGAGCAACAGTGAGGAACCTCACTGAAGATGTGTTCATCACATTCCAGTTGGGCCATAGCAACTACAGCAACGTGACGTGCGTGTCCTGGGACTTCTCTTCCTCAGGTGTGTGCCACTCCCCCTGCCTGCCGGCCGGACATCATCTCAAACTCGTGTTAAATGTTATTATTGTTGTTCCTGTCCAGGTGGCAAAGGTTCATGGGTTGAAGATGGCTGTGAGCTAATCCTTACAGACGGAAGCACTGTTGTGTGTTCATGTAATCACCTTACCAACTTTGCTTGTTTGGTGAGCATCACGGATCGTGTGGATCAAGGCTCTAGGGAGAAAGGACCGGTTAGCATTGCGTTGAGCGTCTTGAGTGTGACAGGGATTTGTATATCTATCTTGAGCCTCATCCTCACCATCATTACGCTAGCAGTCTTCAAGTAAGTCGATCTCTTTATATGTCATGTCTCTCTCACTCTCTCTCACACACACACACACTGCGTACATACAAACACACATACACAGCTGTAAGTATTTTCAAATGCTAATAATATTTGGTGTTATTTCTGTAGCAAACTTCGCAAGAAAGAAACGACAGTGTTTCGCCTGCAGTTGTGCATTTCTATGATCTTGATGTTGGTAACCTTCTTGACTGGCATCACACAAGTGAAGGTCTTTGCCGTGTGTGTCATTTCATCAGCCTTACTCCATTACTTCACCCTCACCTCCATCTTGTGGATGGCTGCTGAAGCCGTCCTCATGTTCCACAAGCTTGTCTTTGTGTTCCACCAAGTCACCACCCGATTCTTGGTCATCGTCTCTCTCATCTGTTGGCGTAAGTTCATATCTGCCTCAGTTCGCGTACAAATGAGATTAATTATCCATTATGTTGTTGTTGTTTGTAGTGCTGCCCATTCCAGCTGTTGTGATACCCATTGGTCTGAACAGGCAATACATTGTCAGTGACAGTTAGTAAGTTTCTACCATTATCTCTAGAGTCATACCATTACATTTCTCTCTCTCTCTCTCTAGTTGTTTCATAAGCAATGCTGCAGTGTTCTTTGCTGCATTCCTCGGTCCCATCATGGCCGTCATTCTGTTCAACATCGTGATATTCGTGATCGTGGTCATCGTAGTCCTCAAGCACTCTTGCAACTCAAAGAGGATGAACTCCAAGTCTGCCAAGAGGAAGAACGCTTGTCGAACCATGTCCAGTGTGCTTGGAATCATGAGCTTGATGGGCTTGACTTGGGTATTCGGTGCCTTCACAATCTCGGGCACCGCTAGAGTGTTTGAATTTCTATTCGTTGGTTTCAACTCTCTCCAAGGCTTCTTCATATTCCTGTTCTTTGTAGCATTCGCCAAGGAGACGCAAGACTTGTGGCTGCAGGCCTGCGGCTGCAAGGAGAAGAAGAGGAGGACCACCTGGTCTAGTGCTGTCGCATCGTACTCGTCAAGGTCTCAGAAAGTGAAGCGTGTCACGCTGGACAACAAGGCCGAGAGACTCAAGGCAATGGAAGAGGTGAACGTCGACGACAGGAAGCAGTCCAACTCCTGGGACATTTCCTTCATCATGTCTGACAACCAGTTTGACGTGTTTCTCTCGGCAGACGCTGCTGGTCAAAACAAACAGACAACGGGAACTAAAGAGGAAGAGCAAGAGGAGGATGTTGTGAAAGTTCCTGACACAATCATCCCAGCTATCAGCGACAGAGGGCACACCACAATGACCCAGGAAGTTGAGGTCTCTCCTCTCCACATCCCTGTGTGCCCACTGGACGCTCCTGAGTCAGCTACCTCGCAAGATTCCTCGTTGATAATAAGAGAAAGAGATGCCAACCGCATGACAAGTCCGACGGCGGAGAGCTTGGACAGCAATCAAGAGAACGCCATGGAAATATTGTCTACTGCAGACTCGGGGATACTCATGGATAACAAGAAAACCACACCCTCTCCCACATCGACCAAGCCCCCTCCTCACCACATCCACAGTGCAAGTGGCATCGGTTACGTGTCAGCAGAATCCAGTCTAGAACATCTGCCACAGAGTGAAGAAGACTGCTATGTGAAGGGTAAAGCAGACAGCATTGAGATTGCTCCCTCTCTCATCCCTAGGGCTATACCTAATGATTATTCTCGACTACGTGTAGAAAAAGTTTAAGGAGAATTCATTTCAAACAATAAACTATCCAAGGCATTCTAAATCTCGTCACTTGTATATACTTTTGATAACCACAATACAACAACTTAGCACATTATGAGTGTTCCGCCATAACGTATTGTCAACTTCCAACTTTTGTGTTTTGCTACGTTCTATTCATGTGTCACTCATAAATCATATATGACATTTAATTAATTTTATACTATCAGTAGAAGTATTTTTTTTAAATACAAAATAGATGATACTGTTGAAGACTTCAGTGGCCATGTCTCTACTTTGATGTGTGGGATTCATCAGAGAGCTTTCCAAACAGCTTAGTGCCAACTACAATTAAAGTTAATAGTAACAGTTTTAATTTTGACGTATAACAAGTGGTATAGCTGCTGCTGAAATATGAGGAGTCATTTTAGGTTGTCAACAATGGTTGGCTGGGTGTCAATGATCTTTTACCTACTGAGTTTTCCCAGTTCGTCTAGTTGAATAGTCAACTACTGACCCTGGCCATGCTCAATTTTTTATATCATTTTAGTGATGTTACAAAAATAATACACATTTTGGTTCAGAGTGAAACAGCTTCCTGGCGGCACCTTCGGCAAACTTACTTTGTTGACTCTCTTCAATTCCTTTTGAAAAGTCATAGTTTTTGTCTGTCTTTAATTTGCTAGTTCCTAATTTTTGATAATCCTTAATCCTCATTCTCTGGATGCAATTGAAGAATGGTATTATCATCAGCAAAACACAAGTCGTAGCAAAAACAAAAATAGAAAATGAAAACCATATGCCATGCTAGTATAAAATAAATAACACATTATATTAATTAATAGTACACATGATGGGTGTGGTTTTCTTACTAAATACAGCTGTAATTCTTGACAGACTAGAGAGTGAAGTTTGACATATCCCTCAGATAAATACTTGCACTGGCTGGCATTCTGGAAAAACATGATCACTTCAAATGTTTATCACAATTTTTCTTTTTTTAAACTAACTTGCAAGGAGGCATTGAGGTCTGCAGGTATTAATTCTGAACCAATGCTGGATAATAGCTAACATTATTGTTTATTATTAATATAATTAAGTATTAAATCATTTATTAGTCTTACTTCACCAGCAATATTGTCAAGAAAATTGACATTGACACTTTCGGTCTGAAGAACATAGTGTGTGACATTTATCTGTACAATATAAATAGCTAGTGATGTAATTTAATTCATTAATACTGCACATTATGTGATCTGAAGATATTTCATGAGGTGGTAATGATACATCACAAGTCACAAGCAAGTCAAAATAAACCTTCTTTGTTTAATTGTTGAATTATTAAAATGTTTTTGTAAGGCAATAAACAAACAATGCAAAAATAAAGTGCTGACAAGGAAAAATATCATACAATTACAAAATAATAAATAAATAAATAAATAAATAAATAATAACATCGATGGGTAAACCAACAAAGTTAACCACTAAATGAACGAGTAAATAAGTAAATAATTAAATTAAAAAATAATAAAATAAATCATTGAGAAAAGGATTAGGATTTTTGCTTTGCTTTCTCCCCATATGAATATATTCACTTGTTTAATAAGATATGCCATTTTAAAAGAACAGTAATATTTTGTTGAGAGTCCTGTCTGTGTTACGAGGATGGTCACCAGTGTGTTAGCTCTCACCACAATAGCAGTGGTTTGGTAAGACTACCTCATTCATATCATTTTACTGATGATGCAACTACATAGATACTAAAAATACAAACATAACAGCAAACTCAAGTGAGGAAGTATAGATCAACAATTCAAATTCATTTATTTATCATGTATGGCTATAGTGAAGAAACAAATTAGAGAAACAAATACAGCTATCAAACACATAAAAACATTATTCAATAGTAATCATGAGTTCATTGTTAGTTGAGATACTCATGACAACTTCAAGTTGCAGTTACACTTACCGGACGATGTGCTGTCAGGTTCAACACTTCACTGCTCAAGTTAGCCTAACAACACACCAAATACTAGATCAATTCCTACAATCTTGTGTTACTTTCATATACTGTAATGGGAGAGTAAGTGAGACAGTATTAGTGGTGGATAATGCAAAATCGAGTATATGTTATATGTATGCAGATGGTACGTATGCCCCTTAAACGCATGCAGGGGAATTTTTCTCCTAAAAACACGGCTTTTTAGGCTTGATACCAGCTTCTTCTGATACTACAGCAGTAAGCAAGTCTTACTCTAAACTTAGGCTCAAAATTGTGGGAGAGAATTCCTGCGAAAACACTTGTTCTCTTCAAGTCACAAAAAGTTGCTGCAACTGGTTACTATGACATGAAGACCCTTTACCAGACATAAATAAAAAACTGCTCAGTTTTTTGGAGCTGCTAAGTGCCGCTTTTGGTTGTCAAGAGTCACTGGTAGTCAGAGTGGCTTCTACAGAAGCTACCACTACTCAGGGGAATCTGAGATAAGTATTCCATATTTTGTTAACTAAAATTACAAAAATAACTCTGGCCTTTTGTTGTTGCTGTTGTTGTTTTTATATAGCTGAGAACGTGTTCAAGAGTTATTGGTAATAGAAGTAGTCAGAATGGCTTAAATTTGATACTACAGACTTATCACTACTCAGGAAACTAAGGCAAGAAAGTAGTTCTGTCATTAATCAATGGTCAACTTCTATGAAATAAAACCTTCTTCAGGTAAAATACATCATATAACTTGTAGTTTTATGCAACCTATCAAGGCAGGCTCGCTCGCCATTTGTGCTCAAGCACACCACTAGTGAAATAAGTAGTGGTGTGCTTCAGCACAAATGGCGAGTGAGATAGCCCAGCTATGTAACAGCACTAGAAGAGCAGTGCAGTCTACAGTGGTCTGAAAGTCTGCTATGCACTGTCTGTTGATTGATAATGAGGGAATACCCACAGGAAAGAAGGGGAAGGCAGCAGCAGTCAGTCTTTTTGTTTTTGTATCACATACTTACCTATCACATACTTCAACTTATTTAGCTACTTCTTATAACTTCCTGAGCAACTTCAGGGCTGGTTCAGGGTAAAGAAATGAGCTTGGGAGTGACAACAGGATACAGTTCAGATCACGTCTACCAGAGTACAAACTCACTCTGGTGGCATTGTTACCTGGATCTGGGACGACCCCTGGCATGCCAACCTCTTACCTGGCGGGAGTTACGGACATTTCTAAGAAACCCCCCCCAGACAAAGTTTTTTAAAAAATTCAAGAGCTCAAGTCTAAAATAAACTGAATTGATCTGCACCAAATAACATTGCAGAGTGACACTTTACCTAACATGAAGAAAAGAAAGAGAATATGGCAGACAAACATGAAGAAAAGAAAGAGAATATGGCAGACAAACATGAAGAAAAGAAAGAGAATATGGCAGACAAACATGAAGAAAAGAAAGAGAATATGGCAGACAAACATGAAGAAAAGAAAGAGAATATGGCAGACAAACATGAAGAAAAGAAAGAGAATATGACAGACAAACATGAAGAAAAGAAAGAGAATATGACAGACAAACATGAAGAAAAGAAAGAGAATATGGCAGACAAACATGAAGAAAAGAAAGAGAATATGGCAGACAAACATGAAGAAAAGAAAGAGAATATGACAGACAAACATGAAGAAAAGAAAGAGAATGACAGACAAACATGAAGAAAAGAAAGAGGCAGACAAACATGAAGAAAAGAAAGAGAATATGACAGACAAACATGAAGAAAAGAAAGAGAGTATGGCAGACAAACATGAAGAAAAGAAAGAGAATATGGCAGACAAACATGAAGAAAAGAAAGAGAGAATATGGCAGACAAACATGAAGAAAAGAAAGAGAATATGACAGACAAACATGAAGAAAAGAAAGAGAATATGACAGATCAACATGGAAAGAAGAGAAAAGTTAAAAACACAATGCACAAACACATACATAGAGTTGTTTTTTCTAACCAGTAATGGATCCAGTGTGACACCAGCTGTACTACTAAGCTGTTTCTGAACCCCAATAGCAGCTGCTGCTTTCATTCCATTCTGCATCTGACCCTGTTCAATTAAAAACAACCAAAACAACAATTCTCGTACAAAAAAGATATGAACTTTTGTTTATTCTTTTGGTACTCATTACTTTGATGACTAGAGAATGGCAAGTGAGAGAGAGGGTGTATGCATTGTTTGGTAAGTAATTAAGACTCAACTAGAGAGTGTTAATCAAAATAGGATTGTATGTTTATTGGCATCAAATCTATCACATATAAGAATTTTAATTATTGAGGGGTAGAATTTCATTTATATACACATACTGCATGAACTTTAAGTACCAGGTAGTTGCTATACACAAATAGAAATATCCATAAAATAATAACTAGTGGTATGCTTGAGCACAAATGGTGAGCAAGCCTTCCTAGTTTGGTTACAAAAAACTACAGTGTTGTTGATTAATTTAGCTCCTAACATTCCAGCCACTAAAAAGACATGGTCTAGTTTTTAAATTACATATATACGGTAAAGACTTTTCAATGCTATAGTAACCACACGCCGCAACTGACTTAAAAAAAAAAACAGCAAAAAAACAATCACAGACATTTCTAAGGAATTGCCGCACAAGTTTGCACCTAACACTATTAAGACATGCTTTTTGATGTAGTAGCTGGAAAAACTGTGTAAAGGCAGAACTTTGTGCTATTCTTTAGCTAAGCAGTAGCTGTAACGTACAACAATTTCACACACACTATTTCACTGGACATACCAACATAAGACTTAACTTTGTGGTTAGACTATCAGACAATGGATTTTCAAGTAAGGAACACAACACTGCTGTGTGAGGCACACAAATGTGACAAATAGCGCATTAACTTAACACCACCACTCATTGAATAGAAAATGAACTCTGGTAAGCTTCTAAGTGCTAACTGCACCCACAAAAGATAATTCAAAGCGGTAAACAATTCAATTCCATTGGATGATACGGGTAATGATCGATAAACCAGAGGATTCTGTTCAGTGAAATTTGGGATGGGGTCAACCACCAAGCTAACACAAAAATACACTAGGGTCAAAGTACAAATGACATACGTCCACACATATATACAAACAAACAAAAAAATATCCCTGATTTTCAATTGCGTTACCCTTAATAGTGTCTCGCTCACTTGCCAATTAGTTCACATGAATTCACTGACCGAATTAAAGAAATATGTTTGCAATCCGTCAAAAGATCCGAGAAGTTCAGAAACTGTTGGAGTTTTGAGGATGTTATAATTTGTACTAGAAATTGATGCAAGAAGGTCTGTTACATTTCTTAATACTGGCAGAGTTTTCTTGGATAGCAGGAGATCATTCCAGAAGGTACCTCCTGATAAATCTCTAAATAAAGACCTCTACACAATAATAATAATAATAGTAATCATTCTCACTTTTGAAATGTAGCACTAGAGAGTTGTCTATGAGTGACCTGGGACACAAATGAAACTAGAGCTCTGGTTTGAGGAAGACCAGTTTAAGTTACCTATTCAGACACAAATTATACAGCACACCACCACCATCATCTTTTTAACTGGATACAAAAAATATTCAGAGCTCAATTAGACTATATAGAATGAAGGGGTTTAGATAAAATATCCAAGTACAACCAGTAATGAAGGCAGCTCACAGTTAACTCACTGGGTACAGACCAGTAATGAAGGCAGCTCACAGTTAACTCACTGGGTACAGACCAGTAATGAAGGCAGCTCACAGTTAACTCACTGGGTGCAGACCAGTAATGAAGGCAGCTCACAGTTAACTCACTGGGTGCAGACCAGTAATGAAGGCAGCTCACAGTTAACTCACTGGGTACAGACCAGTAATGAAGGCAGCTCACAGTTAACTCACTGGGTGCAGACCAGTAATGAAGGCAGCTCACAGTTAACTCACTGGGTACAGACCAGTAATGAAGGCAGCTCACAGTTAACTCACTGGGTACAGACCAGTAATGAAGGCAGCTCACAGTTAACTCACTGGGTACAGACCAGTAATGAAGGCAGCTCACAGTTAACTCACTGGGTACAGACCAGTAATGAAGGCAGCTCACAGTTAACTCACTGGGTACAGACCAGTAATGAAGGCAGCTCACAGTTAACTCACTGGGTACAGACCAGTAATGAAGGCAGCTCACAGTTAACTCACTGGGTACAGACCAGTAATGAAGGCAGCTCACAGTTAACTCACTGGGTGCAGACCAGTAATGAAGGCAGCTCACAGTTAACTCACTGGGTGCAGACCAGTAATGAAGGCAGCTCACAGTTAACTCACTGGGTACAGACCAGTAATGAAGGCAGCTCACAGTTAACTCACTGGGTACAGACCAGTAATGAAGGCAGCTCACAGTTAACTCACTGGGTACAGACCAGTAATGAAGGCAGCTCACAGTTAACTCACTGGGTACAGACCAGTAATGAAGGCAGCTCACAGTTAACTCACTGGGTACAGACCAGTAATGAAGGCAGCTCACAGTTAACTCACTGGGTACAGACCAGTAATGAGGGCAGCTCAAGTTAACTCACTGGGTACAGACCAGTAATGAAGGCAGCTCACAGTTAACTCACTGGGTCAGACCAGTAATGAAGGCAGCTCACAGTTAACTCACTGGGTACAGACCAGTAATGAAGGCAGCTCACAGTTAACTCACTGGGTACAGACCAGTAATGAAGGCAGCTCACAGTTAACTCACTGGGTACAGACCAGTAATGAAGGCAGCTCACAGTTAACTCACTGGGTACAGACCAGTAATGAAGGCAGCTCACAGTTAACTCACTGGGTACAGACCAGTAATGAAGGCAGCTCACAGTTAACTCACTGGGTACAGACCAGTAATGAAGGCAGCTCACAGTTAACTCACTGGGTACAGACCAGTAATGAAGGCAGCTCACAGTTAACTCACTGGGTGCAGACCAGTAATGAAGGCAGCTCACAGTTAACTCACTGGGTACAGACCAGTAATGAAGGCAGCTCACAGTTAACTCACTGGGTACAGACCAGTAATGAAGGCAGCTCACAGTTAACTCACTGGGTACAGACCAGTAATGAAGGCAGCTCACAGTTAACTCACTGGGTACAGACCAGTAATGAAGGCAGCTCACAGTTAACTCACTGGGTGCAGACCAGTAATGAAGGCAGCTCACAGTTAACTCACTGTACCAGTAATGAAGGCAGCATCACAGTTACTCACTGGGTCAGACCAGAAGGCAGCTCACAGTTAACTCACTGGGTACAGACCAGTAATGAAGGTAGCTCACAGTTAACTCACTGGGTACAGACCAGTAATGAGGGCAGCTCACAGTTAACTCACTGGGTACAGACCAGTAATGAGGGCAGCTCACAGTTAACTCACTGGGTACAGACTAGTAATGAGGGTAGCTCAAAGTTAACTCACTATGTACTGGTTTATCAAGTCCTCTATTCCCAAGATTTCAGTCCCCAAAGCACTGGCTAGATTACCACCTGTATCACATTCCCTGCAAGTTTAAAATTCAAATAAATGGCACCATAAACATTGTAGTATTTTACTGTAATGTTTAAAGTAATGTAATGGGCTGTTGTCCCCTTACCTTAGAATCTGTGACACACTCCAGTCTATGGAGCCGATGTTAGTCTCAGCTATGACAATGACACTGAGGAGGGTTCTGCCATTCCAAGCATTTTTGTTGTCAGTTGTGTTTTGAAACAGTTGATACTGAGGGGGAGAAGTGATTCTGCACAGCACGTGGAGGTTAGAGCTGATAAAGAACACTATGACACCGATGATGCATGTCAATGCTACAAGCCAGAATAATGGAGTAACTGTGCTACAAACACACAAACAAACACACACATCACCTATATACACACCAGAAATATGCTAAATTAAATGAAGCACCAAAGGTACCACCCCTCAGCGCTACTATATACTAACTAGTGGTGCGCTCGAATAGCGCAAATGCATGGCGAGCGAGCAGACTCTTTTTACAGAAAAATAGGACAGAAATTACATCTAACTGTAGTGCACAGTGTAACCCTTTCCATTCTCAGTTAGCATCAGAGAATCTAAAGTCTCTGATCCCAGACTAAACTAACAGAATTACCTGAATAAACTTCGAAAGCAGTGACAAAGAAGCGCAGCTTGACAAAGACTTCACAATTGTTTCAAGAAGAGAGTAGCTGTAAACTTTTTGGTTGAAACAAAGTTGTGTAAGGCAGTGCAGCAGGATTCTCCGCGCTCGTTAATTGAAAAATACTGGAACTGTGAACGCTTTACCTAGCTTACGTAATTAGAAGCGCGGGCGAAAACAGAAGTCTCACGTACCCCATAAACAGATAAATATAGCGAAATCTCGATTGCGTTACCCCTGAGAGTGTCTCGCTCGCTTCGCTCGCTCGCCAACTAGCTATTACAATTTTGTGTGGCCAAAATTAATACGTTGTTATGTATCTTGTGCAAAGTGATATGTAGTTCATGCCATGAAATGATAGATGTAAATGCTGTCTTCAGAAGAGAAGCTAAGCCTGTAAGGGACACTCACCTCACCAGTAGTTTCAACTGGAAACTCCAATTGAATTCCAGCACTAGGTTAACCACTGAGAATATAAAGTAAAATTACAGTGGGCAGCAAGAAATTATTTGCTAATGCTCACGTGATTACAGACAGCGTGACAATAGAGGGAGTTGCTTACGATCGTGTGGCCAAGAATTAACTGAACAAAACAAAATATTCTGGAGGGACTTAAATCGTCCCGTACAACATTTTGATGCCTCTTTCAATCTTTAGGAGGTCCCCGCCTCACACAAAATGTGTGCTGTAATCCTTTCGCGAATGTGTGGTGAGTGTTAATTGGCATAAAGCAACAATGACGAGTAATGGCCCCCGACTTAAATCATCTTTGGAAACAAAGGTCCTGTACGTGTTGCTAGCTGAACTGTGTACTATTATAAACTGTTGTTGTGAGCCAGGCTTCAAGTTCAAGTAGAACCTCAAAAAAACTAAGTAAAAATCATTATCTATAGGCGTGGTTATAGGTGTGGCTTGTTGAACGTGGCCTGTTAAAGATCGCTAAATTCACCTACAAAACCAGGATTGTGAGTAGTCTGGCAAATAAACGCAGATTTCAAAGGCAGCAGTGGTGTTCGTTTTCAAGAATACGTCATTGGGCGAAGTTAGTTCGTAATAATAGAGTTTTGCCACAATTTTTTGTCCACATATCTATATGTAACACACACATATTATATACATAGCTATATATGGACAATTATGTGATCGCTCTACCCAGCTGCACTGGTGTGCATGGGTAATTACTAGTGATGTGCTTGAGCACAAATGGCGAGCGAGCCTAAATCTATACTATTGTTAAGTGTTGGATTCTAACTTCTAACACTCAAGATACTAAAAAAAAAAGTCGAATTTTTAAATTACGTATATACAGTAAAGGGGATTCATTGCCATAGTAACCACTCCCTGCAACTCTTTGAATTGAAAAAAAAATAAAGCAACAAAAAACAAGTCACACTATTTAAACGTTCACTTTGTGATATTAATTATAACGCACAATATTTTCACACAACTGAACATACCTAGCAAGACTTACCTTCGCGTGTAGTCTAGTGGTCAATGAATTTTCAAGTAAATACTGTTGCGTAGGGCTTATAACTACGACAAATAGCGCATTAACTTACCATAGCCACTACCTCAAATAGAAATGGAACTCCGGTAAGTTTTTTGTGTTGTAACTGCACCCATAAAAGAATTCAAAGCGGTGAACAATTCAATTTCTAGGGTGATACGGGTAATGATCGATAAATTAGAAAAATCAGTTTAGTGAAATTTGGGACGGGGTCGAAAGCAGAACTAACACAAAAATATGTGAGGGTCAAAGTACAAAATGACATACGTACGTCCACACATATATATAAACAAACAAACATCCCCGATTTTCAATTGTGTTACCCTGAGAGTGTCTCGCTCGCTCCGCTCGCTCGCCAATTAGTTAAAGTTAATTCAATGTATTCATTTACACTTTATTAGCCAACTACCAAATCATCAATTATACGTCTATCAAGTATACTCTATCAAGAATAGTTGCTGAGAGCTCAGATTAACAACACAATAATAAGACAAATTCTACTGCATACAATATTTTTTAATGCACTGTCCTCATGACTCCATTGCATCAAGCCACTCCCACATTACTGCAGCAAGAATTCTCAGCATGGTACCGTACCAATCCAGTACACAGTGGATGACTACTACAACTACTCACATAACTAAATGAGCTCCTGAATTTGCTGACAACTTCCGTCGTCTGTAGTTTGTAGACTGAGGATATCTGAACTGTTCATATGTAGCAGAGACTAGAATGACCAATACAGAAAACAAAGACCAAGAAAAGACTCTGGTAAATTCCCTTGAAATAGAAAAGATTGAAATACGCATAACATTGGCTTTAAGTAGTTGTTAGTCTTACAATATAAAGAAGGCTCTGTCAATCCCATTAGAAATGGCTGCTGTTTGCTTATGAATTGTATAATTTAGCTGTAATGAGCAGTATAGCTCATTAAAGATAGCTCTAATGTATTTGTATCACAAACTTACTCCTGTGATGCCAGTGATTATGCTGCTGGTGAATTGTTGTATGACATTTACAGCATTGGATTTTATAGAGTCTACATAATAATAATACAATAACTGTAGTATACTCAATTCAAGCCAACAATTGTGGATACTGGCTCTTACAAACTCTATTTATTCATAGATTAAGCTTTTGCATTATTACGTCTATTCCTACAAGCACTATACATTTTATGATTGGAATACTTCAAGTTTTTCTGCCCCATTTGTGACTATGATTCAATAAACTTTAGTTGCAAATTGCATTTTAATGTGGTGAAAAATTCTAACATACCCAGTGAAGAAATTTCAGTATCGCCGCCCGAAACTTGCAGAGATATCTGAAGCAGAACCTTCAGAGTGTCCATGCTGTCAGTTGCATCAAATATCTGCAACAAGTATAATATACTGGCTATTATACGCCATAACAAGTATTCTCGCAATTTCTTCCTATGAATAAACTGAACAGAGGTGAATTGTTAGAACATGTACATTAATTCATTGAATTGTGAACCAAACATAACTGATTTAATGCAATAGAACATCCACTTACATCATCAAACTCATCTGTGAAGGTTTCTATACTTCTAGCCGGATCCAAGGAAGGAGGCAGGAAGTCTAGGCAGTCACTCATAGTCCCACATCTCCTCCGCAACTCATTTATCTCATCTGAAAGGCCTCTAAGTGAATTCATTACAGTCGATGAGTTTAAAAAACCCTGAACATTTGTCCGAACTTGTGTCGCTACGTCCTCCACTCTATTCAGTATTGCCATTGTAGGTTCTAAGTCTAGCAGCAAATTAAACTTGCTCAGTTATATTTGTACATTGTAATCACTCTAGCTTGGACCATACAAAAAAAAATGGCCTCTAAGTCCAGTGCAATACTTCAATAAACTGATGTACTGCCATATGTGCAATACTTCAATAAACTGATGTACTGCCATATGTGCAATACTTCAATAAACTGATGTACTGCCATATGTGCAATACTTCAATAAACTGATGTACTGCCATATGTGCAATACTTCAATAAACTGATGTACTGCCATATGTGCAATACTACAATAAACTGATGTACTGCCATATGTGCAATACTTCAATAGAACTAGCTTTGCTTATTTGCCTAGTTCTAAACGATTCTTAGGAAAGACTGAGATAGAATAAGAGTTATTTGATAATTTCAATTCCAACAATAGCAATACTATAAGTTCTAATTGGCGAGTGAGCGAGACACTATCAGGGGTAACTCAATTGAAAATCGGGGATATTTGTATATGTGACAGTACTTGGGAAAAGGGACCAATTGCGTTAAAAATTGAAAATGAGTTATTTATAACCACTGTGTAGAGCACTTCGTGTGGAGTATTTTGATACCAAGTTATAAGCAGGCGCTGAGTGGTTCACTGAATATATGAGCGGCAGTCTAACCAACTTGAGCACAAAAACAGCAATAAAAACTTCTTATTCAATTTCTGGCGGAGTTAACATTGAATTCCGTAATCTAACCGGAAGTCCGTGTTATGGGTTACGTAAGACTTTTACTTATGCTTGGAAAATGGCACTCAGCTGAACGGTAGTAAGTTGTAGTTGGGGCCGCTTACTTCGTTGATGTGGGAGGCCCTACTCAGTTCAAACCCTATGCAGTGTAAGGGTACTAAACAGGTATGGCTTTAAGTAGCACTAGATGCGTATAGACATAGTTTTGCAGGTTGTTTTTGTGCAGTTTTTTTTTTCTGTTTCAGTTTGATAGTTATTGTAAGTCATCGTAACTATAATACAGTCACTCTTTTAGAAGTGATCAACTAGCTTGGCTAGTTGATCACTGGCTAGCTAAGTTTAGGATTATATTTGTCTTAAGTGAGTCAGTCAGCTTGTTGCCTGTTTTGGAACAAATGAACAATGAATAATAATAGGAATCTCTTTAAATCAACGAATCACAATGATGGACTTTCAAAATGTGTTGCCTTCTCTTGTTGCAGTGTGACAGAAGTCCTCATCATCACTGAAACCTTTGTTTAGTCAGAGACTTACTGATTCTTCCAGTGTCTTCACAATAATAGTCCTAGGAGAGTCTCCTGGTCTGCAGACTCCAACTACAAGACCTCATAACTAGAAACATCAACTTATATAGCTTGATTATTCACGTTTATTATTTCTATTCTGTTGCTACGATGCTATAACAATAACTTATAAGAATTTACCCTTGATTTTCCAGAGGTCAAGGTAATTTCTTGCTAGGCAACAAATTGAATTTGCCCACGATTTTCATACTTGCGGGTTGGATTTCCGTGCACGCACGAATCGTTTAAAAAAAGAGTAAAAGGTGGCTGTGTTTAAACGGGTGCTTGGACCCTTAACAAGGGTTTCAGCCTCTCAAATTTGGTGTCAGTGTAGCTAAAGGGTAGGAGATACCAGTGGGCCAATAAAAAGAAGAATAAAAAAATTTTGTGTTCAGACTCTACTGTACATTATGGATTTTACGTAATTGGTCCCTTTTCCCAAGTACTGTCACATATATATATATATATACAAATATATATACCATTCTGTGCCAATTATATTAATTTGGTTAAACAGTTACAATAATTGTAAAAACAGGTCATTTAATTTTGTAAATACCTTTGATAACACCGGATGCATTATTTTGATAAGCCTTGTTTGTTTCATTAGTGAAGTTACTAACAAATCCTAGGATAGGTGAACTGAAATCTAACAAATACAACTATTTAATTTCATTATTTAAATCGAGAACTACAACATACCAAATGAGTTAATTTGCTGCACTAGAGTATTCTGTAAATTCTAAATGAATTAATAACAACATGTATATAAGTGTATAATTAAGATGTTGTAAACTAATAAATAGCTATACCTCAATAGTATCACTAAGACCTGATAAAATCACATTTGAGGACTCCTCAATAGTTCCAGTCATTCTGATTAATTTCTGTGTAAAATTACGATTATTGTACACACCCATTCCAATACTGAAAATACACCTGCAAAATAGGATTAGTTCTTCAATAAGTAGTCAAAAAATATAATTATGCCAAATTTTTACAAGAAGTAGCTGTCTACCTAGACAGCCATATTGAATGTTATATATACTACATACATGCCTGCACAGCAATCATTGTGTGCAATACACTTAAAATAATTCTGAAACTTACAAACTATATAAGCCCACAATGGCCAGCAGAGCCAATACAATGCCCCACCAATACCCCTTCTTCAACTTATTTGAAGCTTTTTTCTTGGGTGCTACACATACGGTAGTGCAGATCACAATGCCGAGGAATCCAAGGAACACAGAGAGTACCAGTCCAACCACAACACATGTGAGTGTGTGAGAGAATAGAGAGGTATACTGCATAATAAACACAAACAAGGTACTTAACTGATGACAACAGAGACCAGAGCAGAGCAGTGGATCAACTGATCGAGGTTGCAAGCATAGAGACAGGTACCAATGAAACATGTTTCATTAATACTAATGTTTCTCGTATGTGGTACATGGTGCCCCTCCCCCCTCCCACTTTGCAGCAACTTCCATCACCTATGCCTAACACCAATTAGTAAGGCACACTATAATATCATTTATATTTCAGCAATGCACTCACTGAAGATATGTAGCTCAATAAATTCACTGAATTACTATCTTCTTCTCCCAAATATGATGGTCCCAGAGATCTACGAATGATATCATTGACAACATCTACCAACAAAAACAACAATTAGTGAAATGCTGCTATTTTTTATTGCTCTATTTAATACGAACTGTAAACCCCCTTCCCCCAATTATATCTACCATTATTGCAGTGTGTAAAGGAAAAGTTAACTGGCACTCATTCATCTAGATCTTTAGCTAGAGCAGCCAATATGTTTTTTAGTATATATATAATTCCTTCTCTCTTATTACAAACCAAAACTTCCAAATTGTGTATTCAGAATGACTATTTCAAATTTTCCAAACAATGTACCATATGGAAATGTATCTCCTTGAAGAACATCAGCTATCCAAGTTGGGAGAGTATAAAAAGTACTACTAACCATGCTAACATTAATACAAATCTCAGGCGTCAAAGTAGCGACGACCTACGCCATTTATTTATTTATTTATTTATTTATTTTTGCCTCGCAAGCCCGACCCTTTACCCAATCACTATTATTGAAATTGGTGGGGGGGGGGGGGGGGGGGAAAAAGGTTGAAATTTAAATGCATTTAACCGGCAGGGGTAGGCACGCGCGTTCCGCTATTGCGCTATCTGGGTGGGGCCATATGTACACATGGGGGTGGAGTCTCAGTGACTTTTATTATTTTTTTGTTGCTACCACACAGCCCACAGATGCTAGCTAGAATTAGCGAAGCTACATTCTTGGATTCCGGTACAGTTTAATGATGAACCAGCTGTCAATGCGGAAGTAGTAATAGTATCCTTCTGTACTCGTCCGATAGGCTGTTGTGTTGTGTGCTTACTAATCCTGAAAGAGCGATGAAAGCGCTCCTCCTCTGCATTCTGTTAGTTGACTGCACCCTATTCGTTTCTGGGGCGATACAATGTCCCTCCAATCCAGCAACTCGTAACCCTGATGGCTCGGTGACTTTCAGCCCCATTCCATCTGGTTCAGAACCTCTAAATGGTAGCTACAATCCTGGACCTGTGGGAGGCTGGTACTCCCTGGCATCAAGATTTGTGGATACTGTGAGGCCTGGAAGTCTACCATTTGGTAGGTGATAGAAACTTGTGAAAGTGAAATGTTTTAAACTATTGGTACATTTAATAAGAAGTGATGTTATTTTAGTACGAAGAATAAAACATGGATGGTGTAGGAGTGAATAAAGAAATTGCAAATTGATTGCGTATTATTAGCAGTCGCTTTGCCTCTTAAAGTAGGAATGTGTGGTATTTTGTCATTACAAACCTATAGTGCTTGCAGGTGTAAAAAAAATTGTAACTGTTAAATAGCATTAGAAAATTGCAAGATATGTAACAGTCCAAAGAAATGACAGTCATTTGACAGATCCTGGAGAGTGTTTGTGTGTTTGTTTCACTAAAGTGCAGTTTTAATTTAACTCATCCACTGTGTATAATTCTTTACATAATTAATGCCTGAATCTGGAAAACCATTGAATTGCTGTCGATTTAATTGGTGCACATATAGCTATTCGTAAGATTAATAGCACGAGGCGAAGCCGAGTGCTATTTCAATTGCTTTACAAGTGCTATTGATCCCTAATAGCACAGGTTACCCTTGCTATCACTTGCTAATAGTACGCCAGCTTTTTAAAAAGTCATTTGCAATTGATTAGCTTCTGCTTGAATTTTGTTTACAACATACGACTCCTCCTAATCTGTTGTAAAACATTCCATCTAATACGGGTAGAGGTTCTGTGGTTAAAGAATGACATTGTCTAGAAACTACTCGAACTGTATGTTTCCAAGGTTAACGCTGCACACGTGCGCACTTACCCGTACTATTTCACTTAGCTACCGCGGTATTTCACTTAGTTTCCACTTAGTTACCGAGTATTTCAATTAGTCACACGCTATTTCACTTTCCCCGTGCTATTTCAATAGAACAGCGATTTTTCCCATACATTTTTGAGTGGCAACTTGTGTACCGTACTATTATCTGTGTAATTTGTAACTTGTTGTTTTCCGTAATTGTAATTATGTTCGGCCAGATGGTAAGTACATCCACTGAATACCGACGATAATTGTTTATCTCATGTTTTATTCGCTAGCTGAAGCTTATTTTACTATAAGACTTGTATAAATATTAATTTAACAATACTTGTGCATGACTTTGAGTGGGGTGAGCAGTGTTATACACATAGAGATAAAGAGACAGTGTGCAAGAAAGGAACTCAGAGGGAATAGATTATTTTTAAAAAGTGTGGGTTATTTGTGTTTTTAAGCATACATGCAGTTTCAAAATGAGGGCAATTTTTTCACTTTTCTCCTGTCAAAAGAAAACTTGCGGAATAAAAAAAAAGCATATATTCTAATTAGTCCATGTCACACATAGCAGTAGTACAAGTTTATCTCCGCTCCTTTTGCTCTGTAGAGATGAGGTAATGGGCACCATGTGGTGGTATTCACGTGTTGGCTTGCTGACCTTCCCACCCGCCCATGAGACTGAATCTCCGTGACAAAGATCATGAAGTGTGTGCTTGCAATGGTGTAATTAATGTCATTCATGAGTACGTATCCTGTTGTGCATATGATTGTGAATATGGTAAAGTTTTTTTTGTGATCATAGTTGGGCGTGAGAAGGGTAGTCATGTGATGTTGCCATGCCCTCAGATGGCACTATGTGTTACAGTTCCAATTCCATTCCGTGTGTTTGGGTGCCAGAAGAACTCTTTCCTTGTGCCAGTCAGAACCTTCCTCCACTATTAGCTGTACTTTTTTTATGAGAACCGAGGAAGCCTCAGAATGACAGTCATTTTTTTTTTTGCTCCTAATTCTGTTACAGATTATTTGCTGACAAGTGTGTTACATATTGAGTTGTGCCCATCTCCAGACCCACTTCCCAGCCCAGAATCCAAGGGATTTGTGTGTTTGTTTGTGTGTGTGTGCACATCTTTGTCAGCTCTATGTATGTTTTGTGGGTTTTGGTTGGTATACTGAAAAGAGCATTGAAGCGATGGGCAACAAATGAGCGTGTGATGGTGTGTGCAACACAATACCCATAGCAGTATAACACAATACCCATAGCAGTATAACACAATACCCATAGCAGTATAACACAATACCCATAGCAGTATAACACAATAGCAATATACCAAGTGTGTGTGCATGTAAGATACATGTGTTTAGTTACGTTGTGCCGAAGCGAAGCGTGTGTTCTGAAGGTTGCCATTGTGATGTTTATGGTGTGGGCCTTTTATGACAAGTCTGTTCAGAGTTGTGATGATATCAGCACTGACTCGTTATGCTACTTAGTAAATAGGATCAAACATGGAGGAGACTTAATGACGCATATTCATTTGTAAATAACATAACATTCTGTATTTAGTCATTTCACGGTCTCACGAAGTCTACACTCTCAGTCACTCAGATCTCAACTATCACTGCTGGAGCTACTTCAATCACATTATCTAATTCTTCTTTCCCCCTATTCTTTTATGAACTGCCATCTGTTTCACACCACTGTGTGGAGCTCACAACTTCAGAATTCTAATAGTATTTTGCTGTGAAACTAACTAATGATATGTATAGACAACTAACAGTTCCTGAGAGTATTAACATGTGGTATTTATTTATTTATAAGAAATTACTAAGTTTGTTTTGCTCACTCAACAAAGTCACCAATACTGCACCAATTTAGCTGTTATCTCGTGACTCTTAGACCTCATGCAATAATTGCTGAAAACCATTTATAGAACTTAAAAAAAAAAAAGACTGATAAACCACATGGGAACTGAACTATCGTAGAAGAGGTATGATGTACCCAACCATTTGTATAGACTGAAGTAGGATCGGAATACTGATGAACTGGTACTTGAACAGACATTTGATCAATGCCCATGAATACTGCTCCTTTCTGAATAAGGGAAATGAAATCTTCATGCAGACACAGAAACAAGAGCGAGTGTCTAATTGTTGTCTGTTGAGAGTGACTGTAGCACAACAAGAAGCACTTGTAGCGTGTTTGTTTGTTTGTTTGTTGCTGAGTGGCACAGGGCACAGCTATCTGCAGAAATAAAGTGCCTTACTATATTTTCTACTATATTACCCAGAGCAAGATGTATAGCTCATTGTCTACTATATTACCCAGAGCAAGATGTATAGCTCATTGTCTACTATATTACCCAGAGCAAGATGTATAGCTCATTGTCTACTATATTACCCAGAGCAAGATGTATAGCTCATTGTCTACTATATTACTCAGAGCAAGATGTATAGCTCATTGTCTACTATATTACTCAGAGCAAGATGTATAGCTCATTGTCTACTATATTACCCAGGAGCAAGATGTATAGCTCATTGTCTAAGATTCATTGTCTACTATATTACCCAGAGCAAGATGTATAGCTCATTGTCTACTATATTACCCAGAGCAAGATGTATAGCTCATTGTCTACTATATTACCCAGAGCAAGATGTATAGCTCATTGTCTACTATATTACCCAGAGCAAGATGTATAGCTCATTGTCTACTATATTACCCAGAGCAAGATGTATAGCTCATTGTCTACTATATTACCCAGAGCAAGATGTATAGCTCATTGTCTACTATATTACCCAGAGCAAGATGTATAGCTCATAGTTTACTTACTTTTTCTTAGTGGCCACATTGTCTGCAAATGAGCACTTGGATTAGCACTTGTGGAGTCATAGAAAGAACTAAAGGGATTCTTATGGTCAACTCTCTTTTATTTTGTGTCCAGTCTTTAATTTTGTAATTTCAACTGGATGCAGTGGAAAAGAGAGTAAGCTTGTTGTTCAGAGTGAATATCTAAATGATAAAGTTTCAGTGTCTGTTGGATGTTCAGGTGGAGTGTAAAGTCTGCTACAGTAGACTACTGATGTCTTTTAGTCCACCTGGGACAACCATATGGAACACCTGCCTCTCCATGTTTAGGGAGTTTGAAATAGACAAGCCTTTTACCAAAATAACATGAAACTAAAATACTTCTGCTTTGATTGCATGTGGGTTGCTAGTATAATGATAGGTCGCTGGTATATTGTGGAGTAAATTTTGAATTAAGGTTTTGAGCTTCTGATGTGTTTTATTCAAACTGTTGATCGGGGCTTTAGAATCCTAACGCCGTTATAAAAAGGGTGGTATGGAAAAGAAGTATTCACATTCGTCTCTTTGATGTGGAAACATGAGAAGGAAGTGTTGTGTATTGGGGGACTTTGTGAATTAGGTGGCAGTATGTCACGTTGAAGTGTTGTTGTGGACTGCTGAGCTACCTCACTGGGTGGTCCTGTGCTGGGTGATCGTGTGCTGGGTGGTCTGGTCCTGTGCTGGGTGGTCTGGTCCTGTGCTGGGTGGTCTGGTCCTGTGCTGGGTGGTCCTGTGCTGGGTGGTCCTGTGCTGGGTGATCCTGTGCCGGGTGGTCCTGTGCTGGGTGGTCCTGTGCTGGGTGGGCCGTGCTGGGTGGTCTGGTCCTGTGCTGGGTGGTCCTGTGCTGGGTGGTCCGGTGCTGGGTGATCCTGTGCTGGGTGGTCTGGTCCTGTGCTGGGTGGTCTGGTCCTGTGCTGGGTGGTCTGGTCCTGTGCTGGGTGGTCTGGTCCTGTGCTGGGTGGTCTGGTGCTGGGTGGTCTGGTCCTGTGCTGGGTGGTCCTGTGCTGGGTGGTCCTGTGCTGGGTGGTCTGGTCCTGTGCTGGGTGGTCCTGTGCTGGGTGATCGTGTGCTGGGTGGTCCTGTGCCAAGTGGTCGTGTGAGGGGGTGGTAGTGTGCTGGGTTGGTATGTTCAGTGATGGGTGGTCCTGTGCGGGGTGTTAGTGTGGGTGTTACTGTGTGGTGGTCTGTGTGGCAGTGATAGTTGCGGGTTGGTCCATGTGCCAAGTGGTCGTGTGAATGGGGGTATGGTCCTGTGCTGGGTGGTTGTCAGTGAGGGTGGTAGTGGTGTGACAGGGTGTACTGTGGCTGGGTGGTAGTGTGATAGGGTGCCTGTTGCTGGGTGATCGTTTTGTGATGGGTGGTATTGTGATGGGGGTAGTGTCTGTGTGATGGTGGTATGGTCTGTTTGATGGGTGGTCATGGTGCACGGTGTGTGGGTGGTCTTTTGACGGGTGGTCTGAGGGTGGTGGTCTGGGTGGTGTGTGGTCCGATGTGACGGGTGGTCCTGTGCTGGGGTGCGTCCGGTGCTGGGTTGGTACTGTGCTGGGTGTGGTCATGTGCTTTGTGTGGTCCTGTGCTGGGGTGGTCCTCTGTGGCTGGGTGTTGTCGTTGCTCTGGGGTTGGTCCTGTGCGGGTTGATTCCTTGTGCTGGGTGGGTCATGTGTGTGGGTAGGTCTTGTGTGGGTGGTCTGCGGGTGGTCCTGTGTGCTGGGTGCTGGTCCTGTTGTGGGTTGTCACGTGCTGGGTGGTCCTGTGCATGTTGATGGTTGGGTCCGGTGCTGGGTGGTAAATAGTTGTTGTGTTGTGATTGGGTGTGGTCATGTTGCTGGTTGGGTGGTCATGTGCGAGGGATACTGTGATTGGTGGTCCGGTGCTTGAGTGGTCCTGTGCTGGGTTGTGGTCCTGTGCTGGGTTGCTTCCTGTGCGGGTTGTCATGTTGATGGGTGGAGGTCTGTGCTGGGTGGTCCTGTGCTGGGTGGTCCTGTGCTGGGTGGTCCTGTGCTGGGTAGTCCTGTGCCGAGTGGTCCTGTGCTGGGTGATCCTGTGCTGGGTGGTCCTGTGCTGGGTGGTCCTGTGCTGGGGTGGTCCTGTGCTGGGTGGTCCTGTGCCGAGTGGTCCTGTGCTTGGTGGTCCTGTGCTGAGTGGTCCTGTGCTGTGTGGTCCTGTGCTGTGTGGTCCTGTGCTGGGTGGTCCTGTGCCGAGTGGTCCTGTGCTTGGTGGTCCTGTGCTGAGTGGTCCTGTGCTAGGTGGTCCTGTGCTGGGTGATCCTGTGCTAGGGAACTTACCCAGCTTCACTTGTAGACATGTTTGTCAACATCAGTTTAGAAGCCACCGCCACATGTTTCAGTTAGCCTGGACTCTATGGCTGCAGTACATTGCCCAGTACACAGTTCCTTCACTCAAATCAGACATTCCTTCCTTTGCTAAACAATCACAGCCACGAACTCAAGCATCATCGATGTCCTCCAGCTTCACTACGGAGGATGTCTGTGTTCATACGGTCCATACCATGTGCTATACATATATACACTGTAACACAAAAACATGTATGTTCAGGGAAGAGTATAGTAGTTTGTGTGTATTTAAGTCTGTGTCTTAGTATTCTACTGTATTACACTGTTAGTAGTACACTGAGCTTAGTGTGTGTTTGTGTGTGTGTGTGTGTATGAACTTCTCTATACAGACGAAGCAGTCATTCGGCTAATAATTGTATTCTATAAGTTTCAGTTAGTGCATTCAAAGGGTCTGTATTTGTTTTGATTGAGTCTTATTTCTTTAAACTAACAAATCAATCAATTATTCTCTGAGGTGGGTATAGCCTACCAAGTGGGAGGTAGAGTTTCCAAGTGCATTCCTGATGATGATACAAAATACTGAGCTGTTACATTTACACTTTTGTGTGTGTGTGTGTGTGTGTGTGTGTGTGTGTGTGTGTGTGTGTGTGTGTGTGTGTGTGTGTGTGTGTGTGTGTAGACCAGATTCGGACTACTTTGAATGCTTCAGGGATACAGTGTTCAGTGGGGACTAAAGAGAACTGTACTAACACTGAAGGGTTTGATGCCCAGAGAACCTTGCAAAGTGTAAGTGTTTAATGTGTGGGCATGTGTGAGCAGGCATGGGTTCAAGCACTTAGTGCTTGTGCTTATAAGTACTTTAAGCACTCTTTTTGAAGTGCTTGATGGTGCTTTCAAGAACTTTGGTAAATAAATCTTGTTATGTAAGGCCGTAAATTCAAAGTGCTTGATAAGCACTTTTTAAGCACTGAGCACTTTCAATGGAAGTGATAACAAAAGTGTAAATTCCACATTTGCACTGATGACAGATGAAGGCCAAATGATACGACAGTTATAAGACTAAATGCTCATCAGATGCAACGAGTAATATGTTCTCGTGAAGTATGTCTAACTACAAATGATGTTGCTGTAGTCATACTAGAGTGTACAGCTTGAGGTGGTGCTTGAGAGCACTTTAAAAGTGCTTGTACTTAAGCTTCAAGCACCGTAGGAAGTACTTGAACCCATCCTGGTGTGAAGATATGTGTGTGGGTATGTGTTTGTGAATTATGTTTGTTATGTGTGCTTGTTTGCTAATGTACGTGTTGCTAATAACAAGCAAGACATTCGCAGGTCTAGCAACTCAAAATTATTATTGTTTTCAGATAAGGTTTGGTATATGTGACAGTACTTGGGAAAAGGGACCAATTACGTAAAATCAAAAATGTACAGTAGAGCCCGAACACCGACAAAAAAATTTTTTTTTTTTTGGATTTTCTTTTTATTGGCCCACTGGTATCTCCTACCCTTTAGCTATACTGACATCAAATTTGAGTGGCTAAAACCCTTGTTAAGGGTCCAAGCGCCCCGTTTAAACACAGCCACCTTTTATTCTCTTTTTTGACCTTCCTTGCATACACGGAAATCCAACCCAGTAGTAATTGAAAATCGTTGTTGAATTCAATTTGTTGCCTAGCAACAAATTACCTCGACCTCAGAAAATCGCGGGTAAATTCTTATAAGTTTTTGTTATAGCATTGCAGCAACAGAATAGAAATAATAAACATGAATAATCAAGCTATATAAGTTGATAAGGGTCTTGTAATTGGGTTAATTCCACCTTATGTTTGTTAATATCAATGGTAGTAGAAGAGCTTAAGTTAAAACTGGGGAGTGACATGTTCAACTCTTAACCTTTTTATTAGCCCCCTTACTAGCTGTAGACAAACCTCACCTTTTACATTTATAATTGAGTTATTGGTTGCTGAGCTAGCTAGCTATAAGTATGTCCAAGTTGAGTTGGCGCGGTAAAAACCGTTAATAACTTTTGAACGGAAGTAGCTAACTTCTGAGTCAGCGGGAAAGTGCAGTTTCAAAACTCAATAGAAAAGTCAATGGGAATAAATAAAACCACACGTTTCCCGCGCTACACGCGGCGGGATTTAGTCACGCGCTCAAACCGGGCCAAACACGTGCGCAGTACCTCAGAGACAATTGTAAACAAAAAGCAGTCGTAGTTTGGTGACTTCGTTTCTACCCTTCTGCGTGACATTCTGGTTCATTTTAGGCTCAGGAATTTGTTGCTATTCAAGGCTACTTAACAAGAGCAAGCTACAATGTGAGGTACGTTTGTATCACGGGTTGCTTGTCCACTCAGATTTTCTTACCTGTTTAAATAGGGCCTATTTATTTAGAAACTCAGCCAATTTACTGTTTGCTGACCAAGATAATAAGATATACAATTCATCATAGACTCTATATGCCACTATTTATGCTTTAGCTGTCCATTACTCCTCATGTCTATATAGGTACAGTTCTCTATGGTTATGGTGATGCTATTTACCACCCTCCAAATTCAACTGCTGCTTGTATCTACCACAATTTCATGTCATCATAAAATTATATATATATATATTGTACATGTCATTATAAAATGATATTAATTGTCAATTTTTTTTGTATAATTTTAAAAAAGTTGAAATTTAACAAGTAGATAGAAAATACAGTAAAATCATGAATAAAATGATATGAATGATTCAGTGTGAAGGACAAAGTAATACTGGAATGTGTGTGGCCATAGCTAAAGTGTAGGTGATGTGCTGGATTCTTCACATTTACTGTTGAGTACTTCAGAAATTCGTCACACCAAGAAATAAGAATAGAGTTTAAATACACGCTTAAGCACACAACAATCAGACTTACTTGAGGAGGCATTCAGCCGCGGTCCTGTGCTTCTTTCCTCTAAGCTTTGTAGCTCCAGATAACCCTCCGCAACCTACAACCAGTTTTAGCGCACAACTAGAAGCTCGTACAAACTATAAACTACGAGTGATTAGTTACAACTGGGCATATATTGAATACAGCCGCGAAAGAAACTGCCATAGCTTCTTTTTCATTTCAACAAGTAAACTTACGGTAATAATGCGCACCTTGGACCCGCCCCGTTTTTACTGTGGGCGTCGACACGTTTTCGCGTGTTTGAGCTACTACTGTCATGTGACCTTAATTGGTCTGCTCCGGTTTCGCCAAGTGCATTCCTCTTTTGCCATTTTTTAAATTACTTGCCCGTCAGACCAATCAGGTATCAATATAGCTGTGCAATTACAACAGCAGACTTAAATGCTGTCTTCATAAGAGAAGCTAAACATGCAAGGGACACTCACCGATAATTTTTACACAAGGCTCCAATTTAAGCACTCAGTTAACAACTTCTCAGCATAAAGAAAACACTCACTGCATATTGCTAGCAATTTTAGCTCACAAGATAGCCACGTGTTGAAAGGGGTATTTCTCACAAAAGCTGGACCTACGCGGAACTAGCTTTGCGTTTTGTCTAAAATCAGTCAGCCCAAATTAAAACAAAAAACTAGCACAATAAAATGTTTTAAATCATGTTCTAAGTAAGTTCACGCCTAAATCAATGATTAACTGGCACTAATCTCCGAAATCAGAGTGTAACAGACGGAAAGACAGACAGGATGACTACTATAACCCTCCCTCCTGCACATCTGCACTGAAGGTCAATTATGTGAATACGCGCTGAAGGTTAATTATGTGAACCTTGTTGGTGACTTTGACTTACAGACTTAAATTTTTATAACTTTCAGTGTGTGTGTGTATGTGTGTGTGTGCACTTGCTGTTTCAGTTTGGGACATGGTGGATTGGTCTGATCATAGTGACTCTGATTGGTGGTATTGCTGGATGTGCGTTCTGTGTGACTGGCATGTGCTTCTGTTGCTGTCGATGCTGTGGGAAGTGTGGAGGCAGCAAGACACAAGAAATCACTGACAACATGGACTGCAAGGCCTTCACCTTCGCCATCATCCTGCTGCTTTTTATCCTCTTGCTCTTGTAAGTTCAGAGCGGTAGGTGGGGTCTTCAAGTTAAGTAGTTTTGTATTAGGGGAGTAACCTTTTTATGTAATAAATGTGTATTTGTTGACCTATTAACCTCAACTATGGTCAGCATTACCTTTAATGCTTCAATATCCTTTCTCTTTCCTCTTTACGTCTTCTCTTCTTCATGTCAACCTCTTATCCATTACATCCTCTTTAAGCATCGGCTCTATATTTTGAACCAATTGCATGGGCATTTGTGACAGAAATAACTGTGTGGTGGTGGTAGTTATGATGATGATAAGTATGAGTATGATGATGATGATGATGATTATGGTTGTGATGATGTCGATGTGCGTGTGATGCAGTGCTGGTGTAGTCCTGGCATTCTTCAGTAATGAGCAGACTTACAGCAGTTTAGAAGATGCACAGAGCACAATCAATAGAGTTGCTGACGTTGGAGTAAACTACATCAACGATACTCTCAATGTGAGTCTATTGGAGAGGGAGAGAGAATGTGATACTGTAGGTGTGAAGTAGGATGTAAGATTCAGTTATTTTCACCAGGTGTAGCAAACAGTGTGGGTTGAACTTACGTGGAGTCCATTGCACTAGTTTTCACCAGATGTAGCAAACAGTGTGGGTTGAACTTACGTGGAGTCCATTGCACTAGTTTTCACCAGATGTAGCAAACAGTGTGGGTTGAACTTACATGGAGTCCATTGCACTAGTTTTCACCAGATGTAGCAAACGGTGTGGGTTGAACTTACATGGAGTCCATTGCACTAGTTTTCACCAGATGTAGCAAACGGTGTGGGTTGAACTTACGTGGAGTCCATTGCACTAGTTTTCACCAGATGTAGCAAACGGTGTGGGTTGAACTTACATGGAGTCCATTGCACTAGTTTTCACCAGATGTAGCAAACAGTGTGGGTTGAACTTACATGGAGTCCATTGCACTAGTTTTGGCGTAGGTAGAAATGAGAAGAAGCTAACTTCATATTTGTTAGAGGATGTATTCTTAAATTTGTTTAATGCTTTGATCTACATGTAGTGATTTGCTTGCAACATTAGTACATTGCGTGTTCATTTCCTGTAGGAAGTGTCTGCTCTGGCTTGTCAACTTGCATCTGATCAAGGAGTGGCTGGATTTGTCGTCCAGGAAGCAGAAGGTAAGGGGGAAGGGGGAAGAGGTATGTGAGTGAGGCTTTATCAGTGAGAGCAAAACAAAATAAAAGGTGTCTTGTTCTGCAACAATTATAATGCAGAAATTGAAACATTCTATATTATAGAGTGTGTATGTGTGTGTGTGTAGAATTCAATAGTACATTAAACGAGGTCACTGGTGGTATTCAGAGAGATGTGGACATGATCCTGCAAAACATCACTGTGCTAAACCCAGGTGGGTGTGGTTAACCATGAGCTAAGTTTCATCATTTATCTATCTATCTAATTATTATTATTATTACTATTATTAATTTTATATTTCCCTGAAGGTTACAATGAGACTCTAAATGCTCTGGAGTCTCTGGGATCCAGTACCACGGCTCTGGTGAACAGTGGTACCAGTCTGAATGCGAGTCTGGCTAGTATTGCTAATGACTTGAGGAGCCTGCACAATGCCTGCATAGCATTAATGAGTTCTCAATGCAGTCAAATTCCTTCTGCAGACGATGTTCAGCCTGGAGCTGATTTCAATCAAGTAAGTGCACTGGTTACGAGTGATGTTTGTATCCATACAGTTCAGATAAGCAATGAATGCTGGATTGTCTGACATCATTCCTTGAAGTGTATCCCTTTTCCCCTTTCACATACTGTATATATGGTACAGTATGTACTGTATATATGGTACAGTATATGTAAACAGTTTTAAAACTAGAAATGAGTACTACAACTCATTTATCTGCTTAATGGCACTCTCAAGTAGCTGCTCTTTCCTGCTGGGGAAACCCAGCGTTAATAGTAGATGGCAATCCTTACCCATTTTCAAATTAGTATTTTTATGCGCTAATACCATTCTCAGTCCAGAGCAATATATATATATATATATATATATGTACTTATTTATTTACAATGTTTAGGATATTTTCCTTGAGTATTTCCTTATCATGCAAGTGTTAAACATTTCCCATATATAACCTTGCTTTAAATGTCCCAGTACGCCCGTGCATAGTTCTGGACAACTGAATTTATAAAAGTATGACGGAGTTATTTCTGAATGTTTACTAACAAAACTGAACAATTTATTACATCATCATACAAGGTGGGAATAAATTTTACTCTCACACTTGTATTTTCACTTGCCAGGCTTGCGAAAACACATGTGGTGGTAAAATATCTCCTAGTGTACGCTGACTCATGCAAAATTATATAATTTGGCGAGCGAGCGTAGCGAGCGAGACACTTACAGGGGTAACACAATCGAAAATCGGGGATGTTTATTTATTTATTTGTATATATGTTTGGACGTACGTATGTCATTTTGTACTTTGACCCTCGCATTTTTGTGTTAGTTATGTGGTCGACCCCGTCCCAAATTGCACTAAACAGAATCCTCTGGTTTATCAATCAGTACCCGTATCACCCTAGAAATTGAATTGTTTACCGTTTTGAATTCTTTTTGCGGGTGCAGTTAAGGGACTTCCATTTCTATTCGAGTTAGTGGCGGTGGTAAGTCAATGTGCTCTTTATCATGGTTATAAGCCGTGCGCAACAGTATTTATTTGAAAATACATTGTCCACTAGACTACTGCGAAGGTAAGTCTGTGTAGGTGCATGTCCAGTTGTGTCAAAGCATTGTGTGTTACAACCACTACTTAGCTAAAGAATATCACAAAGAAGACTTTTAAATAACGTGTATTGTTTTGTTCAAGCAGTTGCAGAGAGTTGTTCCTATGGCACTGAAATCCCTTTACCCTGTATGCTAAATTTAAAAACTGGACCTTATCAGTAGCTTCAGTGTTAGAAGTCAAAATCATTCATATAAAAATAGTATAGTCTTTAGGCTCGCTCGCCATTTGTGCTCAAGCACACCACTAGTATAGTATTTATATATTGTTCACAAAAGGAGAGCAAGCCAGTCTAAAGTCTGTTCAAGTTGTTAGCTCGCTAAAAGAATCATGTAATTTTGAATGGAAGCAGCTTTACTGATGGGGTTTGCATCATTAGAATGTTCAGGTCAACAACATTCTTTTAATTAAGGTATTTTTCAGTGTGAATACTGAGACAAGAAAAAATTCAACTTTTTCATTTGTAGATAGTAAGCACTCTATTGATTTGTGGTGAATCTCACCGCCAGTCAAATTTGAGTGTGCCTTTGGGCATGTGCAATAGTCCAGCACATTGTATTGTGGGTGTGAAGTTACTGCACTTGCTTACTGACCAAGTAATCTAACAAGCCAGTTCAAATAGTGAACTTGCACCAGAAAGTCCTATCAAGCAAACACGTGCACACACACACACACACACACACACACACACACACACACACACACACACACACACTAGCCATAGGGAGCCAACTATTGGCGAGTAATTGTAACACAGGATTTCCATCACCATATTCCATTGCTTAACCTGCATATGATGACATATTGTATAGCTTCCAAATACCACTCAAGAACTTAGTGCTGTCAGGTCCTCTCTGGAGAACATTAACTTTATGTCCCAAGTTGAAGAAGGAAGACAGGAGTTCCAAAATATTAGACAAAACATTGAAAGCACAGTCTCTGAAAACATTGATAGTACGTTTGAGAAATTTTTGACAGGTGAAGTAATTGTTAATTGTATTTAATTATACATATATAAATATACAGTGGGTGTGGACCAGCTTCTGCAGTACAATCAATCTTTATTCAATATTCTGAGCAACCTCACATCACAAGTAGAGGGAGTAAGTTTGTCAGTCTCTAATTGCTACCTCACTGTCTTTAAATTTACAATGTTTAGTGCATACAATACGATGAGGTTGATGAACTCTTTATTGCCCACTTATGAATTAATGTATTAATGTTGTTGTAAATGTACACGTGTGTCAAACCACTTATCTTGCAGTATATCAGTAATGATATGGATCGCTCCAATTGCCCGGCTCTATTTGACTCCTTGTCCAACTTGAACCTGAGCATTGGCTACATACGACAATGTATCATTAACAATGCCTTTGAGTTGATCCAAGGCTACGATGTGTATCGGTAAGTGTTAGATGTTATAATTAGGGGGTGTTGACGTGTATATAACTCTCTTGTCTCTCTGTCACCAGCTATGCTTTTGGTATTGTCATCTGCTCTTTGTCTTTGATAACCATTGTGCTCATGGTTGTTGGACTCGTCTGTGGAATGGTAGGATTCAGGAAAGACTGCAACCCAGAGGAGCGTAGTGGCCTTTCTCACTGCGGAGGCATCTTACTAGTGCTGTATGTCATTAAAATATCAGATCACTGGATTTGGAATATGCACTCTCAATAATTGAACATTGTCATATGTTTGTATGTGACATTTCATGGTTCAAGTATTAGATATTTTTTTTGTCTTTGTTTGCAGTGGAACTATTGTCACTTTTGTTTTTGGATTTGTTCTTCTAATTTTGTGCTGCATTTTCTTCTTCTTTGGATCCAATGCTCGTAAAATGTGTCAGTCCATGGACTCAGCCAACAACTACCCCTTGTTTACTGAGGTATGGGCGCTGGCACGGCAAGTATAGCTACTGTGTAGTATTGAACACATACTGTTATATTGAGCTTATGCGATACTGAGCACTTGAACATTTGAACATACTGTTGTATTAAATGTAGCTTGTGGACAACCAGGAGTTCTGGAATGGCTCGCTAATCGCTCACTTTGCTGCTCGCAATAATCCCAATGCTGAAATATATATATCTGGAATATTAAAGTAAGGTTTACTGGTGTATCTAGATGTGCAATATAGTGGACTTTTATCTTTCTCCCTACTCCCACTTTTCTCTCTATCTCTCTTTCAGTAATTGTGCAGCTAACCAAGGGCTTTACTCAGCAGCCAATCTGAGTGTTCTGATTCCAGGAGGAAACATCTCCAGTCAGATTGACAGACTCGCTAATTTAGATCAGGTTTGTGGTAACCACTATGTTTCTCTGACAGGATAGATAATGATGAATGATTGTTATGGCATGATTGATTTAGATTGAGAGCATGCTGCAAGGAGTGCTAGAAAACACCACTAATGACTTCAACTTCAATTCTACCAGTTTTCTCCCAGATTCTGCTCAAACTGCACTGGAAGAATTTAGGAATGCTAGTGTTGACCAGATTAATATTACAGGTGAGATTCTTGACATTATGTGCAAGTCCCATAATTCTTGGCTATAGTAGTTGCCTTGTATGGAATGGCTGATGTTCCAATAAACAATAGTTGATTGATCTTTTTTTTTGTCAATTTTATGACAATTAACTACGTAACATGGGAAATGTACAATATATTATTTTTTATTTCTTTTCTGTTAAGACATTCCGGCAAGAATTGGATTTTTAGCACATCAAGACTATTGCAGGGGAAAAAAAAAAGTATATTAGTCCACAAAGGAAAGAGCTAATAATTCGGACTCAATGCTAAGGGTACTAACTGAAGCTCAATTTTCGATGATCTCAGAGTTGCTACGCAGTTCACCTTCTAGTTGTTGAATTGTGAGCTGAGCCGAGCCCTGTACTATAAAAAAAAAAATTTCGGGCAAACAGACTCAACAGTTAGTGTTCCAGTAGCCATATTTGAAAAATTGTATTTAAAAACATGCAGGTGCACTCACTTCAATTTTTTTATTACAAGAAGTACTACGTCAATAAAAACAAAACATATTGTATAATCTTTTTTTTTTAATCAGAAAATTGAGAGTGGTGCAATGCCAGGAATTCTCGGCTCAGACAGTCAAAGGTTGGCCGATGCCAGCAAACCAATACAATTATTAGTACAACTTTACTTCTTTTTTGTCATTACTTGTTAACCATTGAATTATGTATGAACTTCCTCGGAAAGATTTCAAGTATTTTTATTGTGCTACTTTTTTTAATTTTGTGGCAGTAGAAGCAGTCAGCTTGTGTAGGTACACATACTAGCTTTTAAAAGCCCCCTACATCGGTATGTCTCCGTGAGCAACTGATTTCTTGAAGCCTGTGGTATTTTGTTGAGTAGTTTACAAGTGCTGAAATTAGACGTTTTTAAATGTGAGTGTCTCTGAATGTTTAGCTTCTCTTACGAAGACAGCATTTTACATCTATAGTTTTCATTGCACGGGCTATAGCTATATTGACACCTAATGAGGAATATGCCACATTAATTATTCTTTTAGTCTGAGAAATGATTTTATAATAGCTAACTAGTGTATAATAATGTGAAGGGTTCACATCTTTGATTCTTTGTTGTTCTTGTGGCTATTGTTGTTGTCTAAATTTTCATAATTGGAATGCGAGTGAAGCGAGCGAGACACTATTAGGGTAACAATTGAAAATTAGGGATATTTGCTTATATGTGTGTGTGCATGTGTGTGTGGATGTACATATGCCATTTTTGTACTTGTCCCTGGTGCTTTTGTGTTAGCTCGGTGGTCAACCCCATTTCAAACTTAACTACACGGAATCCTCTGATTTATCAATCTTTACCCATATCATCCAAGGAAATGGAATTGTTTACCGCTTTGAATTCTTTTGTGGGTGCAGATAAAAATTATAACTTACCGGAGTTCTCTTTCTATTCTAATAGTATGGCACGTAAATTGCCCATTCCAAAATGTATGGGAAAATTTGCTGTTCAATTGAAATCACACCGGGAAAGTGAAATAGCACAGAATCTAAGTGAAATACCGTGGTAGCTAAGTGAAATAGTACGGGCAAGTGCGCATGCATGCAGTGTTAACCTTGGAAGCGTACAGTCCGAGTAGTTTCTAGAGCACGGTTACCCGTGTTATTACTCATGAATTAGTGGTGATGGTAAGTTAATGTGCTATTTGTAATAGTTATAGCCTTATGCAACACTGTTGTTCTTACTGGAAAATCCATTGTCCACGTGTGTTTGGTATGTTCAGTGAACAAGTGTGTGTGAAAGTGTTGGTTGTTACAACTGTTGTGCGGTACAGCTACTGCTTAGCTAACACCGCTTTTTCAGCTACTACAGCAGAGCATGTCTAATATATGGTTAGGTTCAAACCTGTGTGGTGATGCATTAGAAATGCTTGTAGTTTTTTTTTGTTTTATTTCTTAAGTCAAAAGTTGCAGCGAATGATTACGATGGCATTGAAAACCCTTTACCGTATATACATAATTTATAACTCAACCGTTTATAGTAGCTGGAGTGTTAGAAGTTAACATTAATCATATAACAACTGTAGTTTTATGTAACCTAACTAGGGAGGCTCGCTCGCCATTTATGCTCAAGCACACCTCTAGTATATTTACATAAGAACATGCATGTCATTAAGCTGAAGATAGCTTTATTCTTCTTTGTTTTGTTTGTTTGTTTTTTAATTGGTAGAAACACTGAAGACATTTACCTACTTTATAAAATAAAGCACCACTGGCGTTGAAACTCAGTGTTTCTGGAGTTAGCTGTGGTCTAAATACTTTGTAAAAAAATATTAATAAAGCAAATTGTATAGTTTTGTGCATGCATGCATGCAATTTTTTTTATCTCTGTTGTGCAAATACAACTTCAGTCAAGTTGCACTCTCTCCATTTACTACTCGTTTAAAGTAGTGAGAAGCAGGCTTCATGTAAAAGAGTAAACCGTGAACTTTGATCACATGATCACGAAGTGATTTTAATGGGGTGTCATCTGATAAAGTCACGTGAAGTTGAAGTCGAACTAAAAAATTCTGTTACATTAAAAATGACTACAATACTCATACATATGTGCTGGTGGCTATACGATGTGTGAGTGCGCAAGAGGGTTAAAGTAGTCGTCCAATCTGTATGTCTGTCACACTCTGATTTTAGAGATTACTGAAAATTAACATAATTAATTGTGAACTTACTCAGAACGACAATTTTAGTTATGTACTGTGATATTATTTTGTTGTTATTGTTTGGTTTGTTTGTAGCATTTAGAGAGCAGATAGAAAGTCCTCTAGTGAACTTCAATATCACAGATTATATTGTTAGACTTCAAACGCTCAATAGTAATACAAATATGATCTTTGATAGCAACATTAGTAGTGTGATAATGCAACTGGAAACTCTGCGAGATACACAGATACCTGCTATCATGACTCAAACAGTAAGTTATTTGCCATATGATGTGTAATTGAGACTGTTTCTCAGAGTGTAGATAAATAGCATCATTGCTTAATAATATAATTGCAAAATATAAAGAAAATTATTTGCTGTCCTTGCTCCATGATAACATTGACCCTAGCTCTAACCCCGCCTCCCAGTGGGGATGTGTGTGTAAGCCTGGTACAATGTAGTCTCAATTTGCAAAGGTCAATAAGTTTGGTACCTGTAATGGTCTATTCTTGGGCACTCATTTAATTAGTTGTTGTTGTTGTTGTTTTGTTAGAATCAATTGGAGATGGATGTGAACAATCTCGTTAATGTAACCAACAACGTTGTGCGAAACTCCAGTGACTTGGTCAATCAGATCAACACAGTCATATCCAACATTACAGGAGAGAGGTTGCCCAATTTCCTGGAGCAGGTAAGAAAATAGTAGACCAGTGAGTGAGGTAGGACAGAATCATTGTAATTCCTTTTTTTTATTTTAGAATGTTCAAGGAGCTATTGGGGGTATATTTGGACTTCTGAATGGCTACATCGCTCATGTTGATTCTCAGGTGAGTATACTTTTAACTCCAATATAATAATATCATATAAGTAGAAGGCAATACTTATATGTACATGTATTCTCTCTCTTTCAAAGTTTTTTTTATTTTTAAGCAATACAGAATTTTAAAAAATGTTTGGCTGCCACCAGGAATTGAACCCAGGACCGCTTGGTAGCACACAAGCACTCTGCCACTGAGCTATGACAACGAGCCAGCAACCAAGCACTTCAATTCTGTATATTTATACTGTTAAGGGTGCTGGCACATATCAATGCCTGGGTGCCTTTAGTAGGCGGTTGAGCGTTATCTACCACAAGTTACGCCCACTTTGTAACACACTAGTGCCCGTGAAATGCAGCTGTACCTCACTCACAATTACACACTACTGCTCAGGAATGGACCAACGACTTATGGTTCAAATTTTGCCAGGGTTTAGGGTCACAAGGGGTCGACCCTATAACGTTGAGATATTTTTAATATACGGAATTTCACAGAAATAATCGACAATAGTTCACGTGGTAAGGTGAGTAAATAAAAAAGTAAAATAAAATTCAACAAAAACTCAATGTTATGGCATGCACGCACGAGTAAGAAATTATATAACAAAAAATCGGCTTCTAAACTACGGTGGTAGCCGTGCAGTACTGCCGTGAAGTCCAAAATGGTGACTGGGGTATTTCTTGAGATGCAACTACTCTCAACAGACCAACAGAAATTTTCTTTTTTCAAAGATTTTTTTTATCCGTGGAATTTTTTTTACTCCGCTAATTTATCACTTCACAATTTCTTTAGCCAAGTTTTTTTTTTTGATTCTGTATTGTAAAAAAAAAAAAAAAAAAAAGCCTGTAAAAGAAAAAAAGAATGCACCTAATGAGTAAAAGAAAGCTGAAAAGGAAATTGTGAAATACTTTATATTATTTGTTATTGCATTTAATTTTATTTATTCCTTATTTTAGTTGACCAATAACATAGCAGCATGCCGGCCTCTGTTTGTTATCTATGATCAAATCTACAATACTGGCTGCAGAAATTTCCTGGATGGACTTGTAAGATATAAGTGCATTCCATAGAAACACATAGATAAATATATACATATATTTGTACAGAATGGGTTCTGGTGGTCTCTTGGGTTCTGTGCTCTCCTTTTTATCCCCATTATTATATTTGCTGTGCTCACTTCCAACCATTTCCTCAAGAAGAGAACTGGTAATGAGGACCTTCTAGAACCAGATTACCCGTGAGTTTAACAATCATGAAAACGTGCACATTATTCATCATAATAACCAAGGCATTATAATGCAGCTTGAGTGACACATGAACTGGTAGCTATAATCGCTGGCTATATGTTTTTACACCTACATACTAAACTATACATAGCTTTGGACTCTAAACATCACAGCAATTAAATGACTGGTAGAGTTAAGAAGCAATACTATGATTGTATTAAATAAATAGCTTTGAGTTTGACTCTTTTTGAAGGTAAAATTAGTCATTTTATTTGTTTTTACATACATATTTAACTTAGCATATTTTACTTAGATTATTGATTAATGTTAACCCTTTCAACACCAACCTTTTACACTTTAGGCATATTTTATAATTTAAATTTGATTTTTGGATTTCTACCACAAGTAGCCACAAAAAAAAACAGCCAGGCATCCAATGTAGTTAGCTATAGTTGCCTGAAATGAGCAAAAAAAGTTTCTATAGCCTGAAAGAGTACAACAGCCAAGTCCATCTTACAGCAGGCTTTGAGGAGATGCCGAAGAACAAGATCAATTGAGTGCTCACAATGTCATGTAGGAAATTTTTTATCCAAAAATTTCCGAAATACTGCCTGATTCTCTATGGACTTCATATTTTCTATTTTGAGTGTTTGAACTTCATAGCCAACAAAAAAAAAACTTGGACACTTGGTCAAAAAAGTTCTTGACATCTGTTTCAGGCAGCAATTTTTTTGAACAAAAAAAATCTATACTGCCAGTACAGGTTCAATTTTTTTAAAAGAAAAAGTGCAATGCTTCCTACATACAAAAAATCTGTAATAACATTGAATAGTTTTGTTTTTGTTTTTAAACGTTTTTTGTTTGTTTATTTGTTTGTTTGTTTTTTAATGAGAACACGAGCATTTATGCGGCTACAGTTGAAAGGGTTAAGTTGTGGAATTTGTCTTGGAAACTTGTTTGACAGAATGACTAAATGAGAAACTGCCGGCTCTCGTGTGTGCATGTGTATGTGTGAATTTTTTCCTTTATTGTTGTTTGTTTGTTTAAAATAGAATGAAGGACTATCACTAACTTCAATAACCATTTCTCCAACTCCCTCACTCCAGTGGATATTATTTATTTTTGTCCCACTAATAGTTTATTTTTATTTATGGACATTATAATTTACATACACAATAACATCAAACTTGTTTACGTGATATTATCAGAATAGTAATTTTTATTGTTTTATGTATGATGTGAATTAATGAGTTACGACAGTTTCTGTTACATAAACACAAGTGGTATCATACTTTACTGCTGCTATAGCAGTTAACTCTAAGCTATTTTTGTGAGATCCACAATAGTATAGTATGAATATCTGCTTTGTAAATTAGTTATTGTTTGGAGTGTGTATATGTCTGGTTTGATAGTGTACTTCTTTAATCATGTTGGGTGTTATTGCATCGTGGTACTGATCTAAAGTCTTCCTAGTAGACTGCATTATGATACTGATACATAGTACACTAAGCTTTGAAGGACTTTGTTGTACTTTTAAAAGACAGTCAACCTCTCAGAGGTAAACTGTCATTTACAAGTACACACAGTGTAAAGTCTTTCCATTATGACTCGTGTTACAAAGTACAAAAACTCTTAGACACACTGTCTTGAACTACACTCAATCACAAATGTGAGCATACAAGGTGGCACTTTGTTTGGGTGGGATGTAATTAGAATTCGCTATCTATCTACATGTCAGTCCTGAATGGCTACCTGCTGGAAGAGTAATTTCACTTGACAGGAAGAAATTTCATTGTCACTTGAGAATAACTTTCTTTGATTCCATTGTGTAGAAATGTTGCGGTATCAGCTTCTTGACAGTGAAACATGCTTTGTTCTCTCTTCATTCATTAATAGTCATTTACTCGACAACTAATTGTTTTTTTTATCAAAGCACACTTCAATTCAAAGTACCACTCTTCAAATTTAGAGGAAAAATGAGTTATTTTGCATGTACATTTGAACATCTAAGCTTTGAAATTAATCACAATTAATACAATTTACAACAATGTTATAAATGAATGAAATATATTTCATACTTTTAAATTTATAAATTGTTACATTGCTGTTCGCATAAAAATTTAGAAATAGTTGTGACACATTAGCATGTAGATATCATTGATAATGGAAGTTGTATTATAGTTAAGCTTAAATTGTGACAGCTACATTTAGCCAGTGTTATTAGGTACTACATGCAAATTAACGAATCCTTCATCAGCTCCCATACTGTTTTCTACTTTAAAATCATATCTAAAACAGAAAATAGAAAATAATAAGGTGCGACTCTTGGTATTAAATAGTACTATATTATTCCTTCCTTAGAACATAGCTGGTATAGTTTTTGTATTGGGACAGAGGAACTTGAAATCTCTTAGGTCCTTCAGGGAGGGATTCTATATGTAGTGCCTCTGCCTTCAGGGCAGGGCTTCTATTTGTAGAGTTCCTCCAATTGTGTTGTTAGGAACTGTTGCTATGTTCTAAATTAGTTAGGCGCTGCGCGGCAGTCGTTAACTACTGTTTTTAGGGTTCCTCGGACCCTAAAAACAATAGTTCCCTCTAAAGCAGCACCTAACTATTGTTTAGGTCCTTCAGGGAGGGATTCTATATTTAGGGGCAGGACTTCTATATTTAGAGTCCCTCCAACTGTGTTGTTAGGAACTGTTGCTTTGTTCTAAATTAGTTAGATGCTGTACAGTAGTTGTGAACTATAGTATTTAAGGTCCAGGCCCCTAAAAACAGTAGTTCCCTGTGAGGCAGTGCCTAACTATTATTTCTAACATAGCTGGTGTAGTTTTTGTATTGGGACAGAGGGGCTTATCCCTTAGGTCCTTCAGGGAAGGACTCTATGCAGAGTCCCTCCAATTGTTTGTAGGAACTAGTTGGGCGCTGTTCAGCAGTCATGAACTATCGTACTTATGGTCCCTCATATCCCTATAAACAGTACTTCCCTCTGAGGCAGCACCTAAGTATTATTTAGAACTTTCTGTTCATTGCATCATACACACACACACATACTTATTGAATCTAGGACCTACCTTCCAGCTTGCTCTTTGGTAGCACAAGGCAGATAAAGAGAACCATCAGTTCTCACATCCATTGAATCATTATTGCTTAGCTTTTCTCCATTCTTGATCCAAGTCACCGTTGGAGTTGGTGTACCAGTGAACGTGGGATGTAGTAACACTTGTTGAGTCTCTTGGGCCAAGACATCATTGTTGAAATTTGCTATTTTCAGAATTACTTGTTTAAATAATGTGCATCGTCATTATATTTATAATCTCACCCTTTCTTGCATTCAAGTCATTCTGTTGTGGAGCTTGACTTCCAATTTGACTACCTAAATAATCTAAACATATTATTTTTAAATGGAATGTTCTTTATTAGCTATGTTAATTTTCCATACCTGGCTGCACTCCATGATTATGAAATAGTTTCCTGTCATAAACAAGGCATGAAAGTAACATTACAAAGTATTGATAACTATAGCAAGTACTCTGCCACACAGTGTGAAAATTAGGAATACAGCAGCTTATACATTTATCATCCTACTACTGGTTGATCGGTCCACTTTTTTTTCTCACTGTGTTTCGGGTATATTGTCCCAAATCATTAAACTTGTCTAACTATCAAGTTTCACTTGCTAATTTTTTTTAGCAAAAAAACAAAAGCTCTTAGCTCGAACATCCATAAATTTGTGTGTATGTGTACTTGCCCTATTATAGTGATATAGCTAATTGCCATTACAACATTATTCTGCATAATGTGACTAGCTTTGGTGGATTGTGATCACAAGAACTATTAATTTTTTGCATTGTGCAATGGAATTTGCTTTATGCTAGAATTGGAGTTTCACATTAAAACTATCAGTGAGACATTCTTTCTTATGACAATAGAGAAGAGAGAAATGGGGAACAATATAGACCTGGTAGCTTATTATATTTAGCATGAAGCTTGGATAGGCACATACATGATTCAGGAAAAGAGTATAGCATTTTGATGGACAAAGAATTTGAAGGGTGTCAATAGACATTAGAAGCATAGAGGAAAACAAGAAGGCAAGGAAGACGTGCTGTTCTGAAAAAAATATCTAATAAATAGTTTATTATACTCATCATACAATATGGGGAATGAATGGAATAAACCACTTATTACACTCTGTCAGAATGATATGGCTAGATATTTCACTCTCAGGCAAACACAGCTTTTTCGGCTAGCCCCAAGTTTCTTGTAATACTCAGCAGTAAGTCTTAATTTAGAGTTAGGCTCAAACTGTGCGATAATGCCTTGAAAATACTTGGGGGGTTTTCAAGTCACAAAATCCTGCGGCAAATGGTTACTTGGTATTGACAACTCTTTACCAGACTAAAAATTAAACTAGTGGATTGAATTTTTGTAGGGAACTATTGGTCATTTGGACGGTCAGAATGGCTTCAATTCTAAAGATGATAACGTTTATTTATTGAGGTAAGAAATTAATTTCGTATTTGTTAGCTAAAATTAGTGGTCAACGGCTGCATACATATTCTACAAATAATACACATGTGAAACAAAGCCTGTGTTCAAGAGCTACTGGCACTTCACTTAAGAGCAGCTAAAGTTGTACTGCAGAAACTATCATTACTCCTGAATATAGAGGTAAGGAATGGTTATATACTGGTAATGTTAAAATGGAACTACTGAACTTAGTAGGGTAAAACAGTATAGTAAAGAAATGTTGTTTTTTTCTGACTAGCTAGTGCTTTAGCCTCAAGAAAGAGAATTCAACCATTATCAAATTTAAGATTAAATCCAGTGGTAGTTTAAAATTAAAATTAAAACTACAGGCTTGCTCAGCATTAACATGACACGTACAAAATTTCTTTTTATTGGTTAATTATATCAGCATGGCCAGGAGATCAACAACAGATATACCGATAATGAAAAACTCAGCCGATAAGCCGATAGACTGATACATTATTGGTACATCTCTAGTCAGAACCAGTCCAACTTTGGCATTCACATTATGAAATAGATAAAGAAAAAGTCCTGAGCGCTTTCTTTTAGTAGGTAAGGTTTTAATAACAACTGCAACAAGAAACTTTGGAAAAGATTGTAACGGTACCATAACTTTTTGGCCAAGAAATTAGATTTATGAGAAACAATTGTGGTTTACAGTAAAACCTCCGAATAGTGACCACATTGGGGATGGGACTTTTTTTCTCTTCTCAGAGGTTGGTCCTTTCTCAGAGGTTCTTATGTAAATTGTGATAAAGAGCTAGGGAAAATTGAATTAAATACATTCATTAATTGATGCATGTCTTGTGGTTATCTGAAAGGTGTCCTGATGACAAGCATCTTACAAGAAAATTTTTCTTCTGAAATCTTAAATTGCCTTCTTGTGGCTACTGGTAGCTAACTTAGCTATTTCTCCTCCACATTTATCTACTTTGATAGGATGTGCTGCCACTGGTTCTGTAAAAACAAACTTTCCAGAATAAGAGGATTGTTTGAGGGGTATTTGCAACGAACCACGCCAGTCTTTATTTTGATAGCAAGCCAGGTGATTTTTCCTATGTAGCACTTGCTGTCCTGTGGATATTATTTCCTGCACTTTTTGTTCAGATTAAATAGAAGCATCAAATTTTCAGCGGGCATTTAGTGAAGACCTTTTGTCCCCAGACAAAATTGGATACTGTAGAAGTAGTATAGTATAGTATGCTCTTTGTAATAGTTAGAGCATAAGCGCTTGGGTACTGGTGCATTTAGTGCACTGAAGCCCAAGGGCCGTAGCATGCTCTAACTATTTTAGATCCCGTTTACCCAGGCCTGCCCAGTTTCCACTAGCAATTTTGTTTATCAGCATTTTCGGTGTCAAGCGAATTCTTCCGTGTTCCAAAATTAAAATTCAATTAAAATTCAATTGAAGCTTGCCCAGAAAGTTTACTTTAGCAAGTTTACTTTAGCATTGTAGCTGCCAGCTGTTATCCCCAGATCTAACTCTACCGTGGGCTGCTCTGCAGTTAAGCAGTAAAGCAGCTAGCTATGGTAAATTCCTGGGTATGAGAGCGGCAGCAGGAGAGTTATATGATAGGGCTGGTCCCATATAGGTGGATATGAGAGAGTAGTAGACCCTAGCATATCGGGCTCACATAACCTGCTCCCTGCTTTATCCGGCCTATTCTATTAAACTAAAACTCAAAAATAGCAATACCCCAAGGGTAATTAGTATGCACAGTTCATATACCTAAAGGCAAAAAATAGTGCACACTTACCAAGTTAGTACACCTAGTAACAATATAGCAACGGGATCTAATTTTTATTAGCTTACACGAGACCGCAATCTCTCAAATTTTCAATAGGTGTGGTCTCTGGTCGCTCGTAGAGGGGCAAATGTATTTATGTTGAGCAAGATTGGACCGAGAAATTGGTCGCTGGTCAGAAATAAGAGGTGGTTGCTTCTCGGAGGTTCTAAATGCACTATATTTGTTGTAGTTGCAATCAGGGGCGTGGTTGCTTCTCAGAGGTTCTAAATGCACTATATTTGTTGTAGTTGCAATCAGGGGCGTGGTTGCTTCTCAGAGGTTCTAAATGCACTATATTTGTTGTAGTTGCAATCAGGGACGCGTGATTTGGTCTCTCCAGAGAGGTCGGTTGCTTCTCGGAGTGGTAGTTAATAGAAGTTTTACTGTACTTAATTTTACAAATTAATGGTTGTAACAGTTCATGCTCGGGGCTAATGAAAATAAGTAAAGAATGTTCTATTCACCATATACCCTAAATTACAGCAAGTATATTAATTTTGAAAAGTAGAAAAAGTATTTTCAAAGACGCTTAATTAAACTATTACAATGAAGAACATGATTGTTTTACTCTGCTATGTTGAGTAAAAATGGACTATTCTGTTTGGTTACATTTTTAAGGCCTGTACTTAGAGTAGTTTCCAGACACTTGCTGCATTTTCATCGAAGTTCTTGCTGCATAGCTAGCTTCATCAACTTCAAACTGATTGCACTCTTTTTTGCAACTCTCATCTTTAAGAAAGAAGCATAAATGAAAAGCAATCCCATTGTGCTATTATGTTGACAACTCAATTAGCTAAAAATGAGTGTCATTAGAAATATAACTCAACTTGTAGCAGCAACTAAATATTACACCAATTTGCACACTTTTTTATTGAAAATAAGGCAGAGTAAATACTTGCATTTATAGAAAATGTTTAGAACAATTCATTCTATAAAAAAAATCTCTTACTAAATATACACTTCTTACTTGGCAAGAACTGTAGTTCCGAGCAAAAGTGCAGACATTAAAAGTAGAGCTCCTCCAATTAATGAAGATATATAATAATTTTCTATTGGTGATCCAGTGGGTTCTAAAAATACAAGTTAGAAATCAGTCAGTGTATTGTTAACTCAGTTTTGTTCTTTACAAAAGTAAAGAACAAAATGGTAACTAAGTAAAACGATACAGTGCATATATAGCTACTAAGTCAAAACAGTGACATTGACAATTGCTGTGATGGTACGACTTGAGGTAATTGTGTGCAAGTTCAATCTCGTACTCATAGTGGAGGGAGGTTGGAGCCCAAACACTTTGTCTATCACTAGACAACACATAGCACACTATGAGAGCAACTGAACAACTCCTCTTCAGTATCATAATAAGGCAAATATATACTCTAACTTTAGTGTGCCATAAGAAAGTACTTCAACTTCAGTATGCTACTAGCTAAATACTGTACTATACTTGAGAATCAAGAATCAAGAGGTGAGGAAATATACAATGACTAGCAAGTACCCACACAGTGGCGCCTGACGTACTAATTTGTGCAAATTAGTATGCAGTAGCATAAGGAGTTTTTTTCCCTCTCCTGCTCTCTATTTCTCCTCAGCCACCTTTTTTTCAGTCACTCCTTCATTGAAGTAGTTACATCAGTCAGCTTTTTCTCACTTGCTTCTACTTTTATTGACCCTTTCATTCTCCTGCTTCCCTGCCTCATTATGATCAGCTACTGTAGATAAACACTCTTTCCCAACTCAGTTTAGCAACCCAGTGTTCAGTTTAGGATAAAATAGGTTGATAAGGCACTTCAAGATACTCCAAGCTGTTAGGTCCTGACAGATTACACTCAATGGTTGCAAGTTCGAATCCCATGCAAGCCGCTTTTAGTTCCCCCCCCCCCTTTTTTTTTTCACCTTGTCAAACGTTCCCATTCAGGTAATGACAATGCTTCACCAACTCTGATCAGTTCGTGAATTATTCATGAATACCCACACCGCCGTCAGTCACCATCGTCATTGTCATCATTGTTACTGACACACAAGCATATTATTATATAGATGTCTTGATAGCATTGTTAAAAGGCGAGTAGACTTTGACTTCAGAGTGCCATCACAAGGGAATACTATGACTTCATCGTACTATCAAAAACGAATATTTTTTTACTTTATTGTGCTGCTACGCATTACACTTGAGCTTCAAGAAAACTGGTGAGCATAAAAATGCTAATAAAAGCCTCCCTTGCTAGCTTCTTAATCATACATATTGTTTAAAAATAGGATATGAATAAAACTATGTGTTCGCTAAGTAACTATTCCATTATTTTAGATACAATTGGCTAGTTCACTTGCAATTTGTAGCGAATCATATCACTGGTTATCACATTGCTTGAATTTGTACATGTTCAAATTAATGAGTTGTATGTATACTATTTTTATTCGACACAAAATGTGGCACACCTGGTTGAGCTCTAGTTTGTGCGGTGGCAAATTCAGATGTCGTCCCAACGCCCCTGCTATTAATTCCTGACACTCGCACAGTATAGCCAGTATCTGAGGTGAGATTTTCAAGGGTGATCTTGGACAAATTGGAGCGATTGATGATAAAGTCTTGAACAGGAACTCCGCAGACGGTAGTCAAATTAATTTTCCAAGCTGTTGGTGGATGTGTACTACTTGAGGATATTGCTGGATGCTGCAATAGTACACACAGTAAATAAGTAGCATGTACAAATTTACTATTAAATGCACCATCCTATGGCTTGTTTGCAAAAAAAAAAAAAAAAAAAAAAAAAAAGTCACTTCAGTTTTTCCAGAATATCTTTAATATGGCATATCCCAAGGAGATAGACCATACACCACATATACATATACACATTATTTGGAGTTATGTACTTACTCTCCACTCTAGAATTATCTCTGATGCTGATTCAGGAACAAAGGACTCAATGTAGGGCTCAAGTAATCCTACAATTAAATCAAATATTCACATTAGCTTCATGAGATCATGTTGATCTTACTTGTTGACAGAGTCATTGCTGATATATTTGATGGCATACTTCTTCCAGCACTGGTTACAACATATACACTAAAAGAGTAGTTAGTTAAGGATTGAAGCGATAAAATTGTTGCTGAAGTTTGGGTAGATCCTATGGTGACTGTTTTAATTTTATCATTCATACTGAATATATCTATTTCTATGATGATTTCACTGCGTCTGGACTCAAAGGAAGCATGATTTTCCCAATTCAAAGTTATTGTCATATCATCCACAAAAGTGACCAGTAGATTACTAATTGATAGAGAGTAATCTATAAAGAAAAATAAGAACTGTAGCTCAATCATTGACAAACAAAAACAAATATTAAATTGTGATAATGTCAAGCTTTATACAACAACCAAACATAATCTATAGCTTTTGCACTTACATTGGATTATGAATGTAACTGATGCATTCCCAACAATATTTGAAGCCGTACATTTGTACTCGCCACTATAGAGTCCAAATTCATCAGAGATTACAAGTTCAGAGGTACTGTTACTTGTTTCAATCACCACATCATCATCTTCATCATCATCTGTATTATCTGTATAATTCTCTTTAAGAATTTCTCCATCTCTTTGCCATATTATGGAAGGTATAGGGTTTCCAGTGAATTCACAAACTAAATAGATATCATCTCCTGGAGTCAGGTTTATAACACTTGCATTTCCTGACGAAGTTTCTGGTACTGATATAAAAAAGAATATTCAAAATGTTAGTTATCAATGATATCTTTATTACCTGCATACGTGGTGTTTTGCACAAACATGGAGTATGCCCCAATGCCTCTTGTATTGATACCAGCCATTGTCACTCTGTATGCTGTCCCATGAAGTAGCCCAGATATTTCTATGGAACTGTTGTTTGGTTCTTCAACAGTGATATTCTGTACTACAGCTGAACCCAAATACACCATGATAATCCAGGACGTGGGAGGATGAGTTGTACGCAGGAAAAATGGTGGACTCTGTCATAAATTATGAGAAGATAAAATAAATAATAATAAAATATTATTATGATAGGTCTTACCTCCCATTTTATAAAAAGTTTTGATACATCAGTTGTCACGATAATAGTTATGTTGGGAGGCAGTAGCTCTACAAGAAAGTGAATCATAATATTATCACTAAAGTTAATATGCAACTAATCATTTTCAAAGTCTAAAATTATACAGTATAACAATTTTAAAGTTTCTACAATTTGTTTACAACACTAAGTGAAACATTGATTTAAGTTGAATTAGTGTCAGCAAAGTCAATAAAACACTGCAATATGGTGTATTGGAGGGGATTAGAGCCATCATCATTTTGTTTTGTTTTTTGGTTCATCATGCTTCATATACAATATAAATTTGGAAACTCTCAAAGATTAGCAAACGTTCACTTCCTACAAATTAAACCCTGACTTCACAACAAAACTAGCATTATATGGAAACCAGAATGACTATAAGACTAAAACATTCCAAGCATAATAAAGTATCCTCTTAAAGGCCTGAAGATTCCTAATAGGCACTACAATTAAGATCATGCTAGACAAGCCAGCTTGGCATTAATGTAGCAGTGTTGTCATTTTGGCCAATTTGAAATAAGCTATACTATGAAGAGAGTATACTTAAGATAGGGCTCACATGAGTTAACTAAAATCCCTACTTTTGACCATCATAATTATGTAAATTTCTCTTCTAAGTTGTAAAAAATATACCCAGTGATAGAGTAGTCACTTGAGATGTTATTGGTCGGCTCCTTCCAACTATTGATACAACATAGTATGTGAAATTATATGGAGTTAATGGGTACAGATAAAATACGGTTGTTTGAGTTTCGTTAATTCTTATACTCAATCTTTGCACTAAGCTGTTATTGTTGGAAGTTAGTATTTCTATTTGAACTTCAGTTGGCAAACTGGAACCAGGTTCGCCAATTGTCCAATTAACAGAAACAAAGTTGTCCGATACTGAAAGGATTGATGTTTGGCGAACTGGTGATGGAAAATCTAAAATAGACCAAAAATAGATCATATCTAGTCCTTTAGTTGAGAGCAACTTACATTCAATTGTAAAGTTAGAGTAAGCATGTCCTGCTACACTACTAGCATTGCACACATAGATGCCTCCACTTTCACCCCTTCTATCAGTGATTGATAATACTGACAGATTACCACTTGTGGTGATTTCTATTCCACTAGTTCCATTCATTAAAATAGAATTGTTCTTCAACCAGGTAAGTTGAGGATGTGGGTCTCCATAAAATGCACAGGATAAGTTCACAGTAGATTCAGGATGTAGTTTCAGAGGCGAGTTGTCCGACAATATAACAGGGACTGTGAAGTATGAGTCAAAGATCATATAAATTATGTAATAGTATAGAAATGCACACTCCCATTATTATTGGATCAATTTCATGCCTGTAATCTAGCAGTAACTATTTGTTTATAGACAGCATTCTTTAATTCATATTTATTATTCATTTTGTATAAACAGTCAAAAAATAAAATAAAACTAATTAAACTTAATTAACATACCCGTATATGTGATGACAGGAACAAGTGATGAATAATTTCCAATTCCTCTAGTGTTAATACCCGCAACTTGTATGTAATAGATGGTACCTTCTTCAAGTTGACTAACTATATATCTGTCAGCTTCAGATTCATTCAAAAAAATTCTCTGAATAAAATTTCCACTCTGATTGAAATATACATCAATAACTGATGAATTCACTGGATTGGTAGTGACATTTGATGTAGGTAAATGCTAAAAAAATGAAAACATACAGTACCAAAATACTACATCAACAATATCAAGGATACAACATAATATTGTATGGTATGGAATGGAAAAAAGGCAAATGGAATAAAGATAATTTTGCTTTTTTGATACTTCAAGAAAATGATCTTAAAATACACACATACATTAATATTGTTGTAAGAAAATTTAAGTACTGTACTTACATAGAAAGGTTTAGAGTATTCTTTAAACAAAATGCAAGTTTTAAAACTAATTCATTGTTTCTAAAGCTATGTAAACTTAAAACTACATAAGAAGTATTGATTAACTCATTTATAATAAAATACATAAAAAAAACACATAATGTCATACAAACAGAAGATTTTTATCAACTAGAAACATTGCATATTACTAAGCCTCTCACCTCCCATATGACTAAAACTTCAGAGATGGATGTGACAATTAGAGTAATGTTTGGTGGTGGAAGTCCTACGGTAAAAAAACACTCAATAATAACAAGTCAAACAATAATTTTGTATAATTTACTCAATGACAATGTAGAATATTCTATAGAAGATGGGAGACTTCTTCCAATTGTGGATATTGCATAAATTGTGACAATGTACCTCGTGAGAGGGTTTAAAAGTGATATAATTGTAGACTCATATGCTGCTCCAACTGTAACGTTTCTAATTAATACCTGTTCCTTGTAAACTTCTATTTCAGCTCCTATTCGTGGTTCTGTTCCATTCATTTGATATGTCCACATGACAGAAATTTCACTAATGGTTGATGTTGCCATTAAATTAATTACATCTTCTGGATAAACTGAAAATAATCATTCAGTAAGAGAGTATTTGTTATTTATTATGATATTCAAGTTATGATTGTCTGTTCTATGCAATCACAATAACAGACATAATATTTGAAAGAACTTAAAAAAACACATTGAAGATTATTGTTGAACCACGACAATGTTCATTTACAGTATACAAATACTGCTGTTCTGTTAGAAAGACTATTATAATAATAAGGAATTTATAAGACCTCATCAAAATTGTGTCACACAAAACAATTTATTGCAGGATAAAAACTACTGATAGTGACTTGCTATGAATTCTTTTGCAAAGGTGCCAAATATTTGAAATGAAAAATAGGGACATTGTAAATTTTGGCCTGACCATGCTAATTATTTTTATCACACTTATAATGATGGCTGGAATAACAAGAAAGGGACCAGAGAATAGGTGATGATGCAAACGTTTTTAAAACTAAACAATATTAATGTGTTCTTTGTCTCTGGTTACCTTGAAATTTGTAGTTTGTGCAGCCAAGGTTGGTTAGTCGGGATAACAATTGTTAAAGTTCTCTAGTCAGGCAGGACCAAGACAAGGGCTACAAAATTGTGAATATACTGCTCATATTGGGAGAGTTGGTACCTATGCATTTGTAAATGTCACTAAATGCTTTACCCCAAAGGAAAAGTCTGGTACAGTTCAAAGAGTAATTTTCAGCAGCTAAAAAGAAATTCTAAATATTTATCTATATAATAATATGTTTGTCTGTCAGCAATGATAACTGTGTGTATTCATGTTCAATGCTGACAGACAATCGGGTTGGTAAAAATAAAGCATCATCAGCAATGGTTTGGTAAAATGGTCGTCAGTACCAATAACAGTGGTGGGTGTATTTCATGGGTCAGACAAAGTGACGATGACAGTGTACTGAGTGGAGCGTCATCTGTAATGGTGGTGGTGTTGGTATAATCGTGAATACATGGTTCAAGAAAAGTAAGTGAGAAAAATAAATACCTTATTCTAATGCATTCCTAATTTGAAAAAGGTTAGTACATCAAATGACACTGTGTGGCAGGACACTCAATAGTCACCATAATTTTTGTAGAGTACAACTTATATATACCTTGAAATGAGACGTACAAAAAATTCCACTGCTATAAATCTATTGAAAAATAGACAATTGCCATTACTTACATTCGACTGTGAAGTTCACTGATGCCATTCCAGCTACGTTAGTAACTACACATAAATATTTTCCTCCACTTTCTCCCCTCGTATCAGCAATGACAATTTTGGAAGTTTCATTAGTAGAAGATATGCTAACTGCTGCAAGAGATTCATTTAGAACCTGGCCATCAAGTTGCCATGATATTGATGGGTTAGGGATACCACTGAAGTTACAAGAAAGTGAAATATTGGCATCAGGGAACAGTTTCAGTCTACGTGCAGTGCTTGATGTGGCCATGGGAACTAGAGAATATTGTTTAAATTCAATTGTTATAATACAATACTTGAATGTCTTACCTTCATATGTTTGTTCTGACACCCTCGCTGAGAAGGCACCAATGCCTCTTATATTAATTCCAGCAATTTGGACTTGGTATACAGTTCCAGGTAACAGATAATCCAATGTAGTGTTGGTAATGCTTCCATTGCTTAATGAGTAATTTCGAGCAAAAACTCCATTGTCTAAATATACCTCAATAATCCATGCTGTTGGAAGTATGGTCGTATTGGTATTTACTACTGGGTACTAAAATATAAAGGAAAAACAACAGTTATTTGGCCTAAAAATATCATACCATTTCACAGGGTATTATACAGGATTTTTTGCTTGGAGTGTTTCAACCACACTCATGTTTAAATTCATACTACTTTTATGCACATACCTATATGCATGAGTAGCTAATAGCATGGGTAACCTTGCTATTTGGGATACAGCACGAGTAACATGATTGAAATAACATAAACAGCAGCCAAGTGCTATTTCAATTACTTTACAAAGTGCTATTATCCCAAATACCACAGGATGCCTGTGCTATCATTCACCTATCAGTAGGCTAGCTTTTCTTTTTTTAACATTTGCACTGTAGCTACTATATCATTCACTCATTACTGTACAGGATTAGCTTCCATCAGAAATTCATTCTCAGTATATGGCTCCTCCAATCTGCCGAACTAATTCTGTCTAGAAATTTTGTTCTAATGACATAGTCTCCAACTAGAAACTACTCAAACTATACACTTCCCAGGCTGGTGCTGCATGAATGTGCAGTAACTTGTACTATTTCACGTAGTTGCTGCAAAATTTCACTGTGCTATCTTCATTATTTCAGTGTTATTTCAAGTGTGAAGATAGATGCTTCCTGTACACTTTTGACCGGGTAATTAACACACAGGACTATTAGATTATGTTCAGGTCCTGAGCCTCCTGAACAGGGAACAAGTACAAGTCAGGATCAAGCTCAATAGACTGTATGCATGCGTACATTGTTGTGTTGTACCTTACCAACTATTGAACCTTACCAACTATTGGACTTAATGATATTCATGATTACAAAACCCACTATACTACATATCATTGTCACTCCTTTATAAGCTGTGGTTAATGTGGTTATTTGGCTATTCTCACCAAAATCAATTAACTTCTGTGGGAGATTATATAACTTTATTACTAATCTGGGTTTGGTCACATAGATGATTTTATAATCTTTTTAAGGGTGGCTGCACACCGCCTACGCAATTTTTTGTTGATGGTTGCTATGCACGATTACTACTATTGTATACTTATAGGGGCTTCTCTACTACAACACAAGGACATAGTACCTGCCGAAGGAGCCGCTCACTAATTTTAGAGCGAATCTGGAGGAAATATCAGGAAATATCGGGGCCTGGTTATAAAACTTTGTAGCACTTTTTTGGAGCGGTGCGGTAAGTTGGAGCTCCACAATTTGGTGCACTACTAGCCGAGCCGATACTCTACTGCAAGACAACGAGTTCTTATCTATTTCAATATTACTTAATGATATATTCGCAATTTTTTCTATTTATAAGATATTGAAAAATTCTCGTTGTGGTGCAGTTCATTTTTTTTTTTGGTTTACCCGTGTATAAAATTTTTGTGTCGTTCTCATTATTAGATTCCAAGAAAAACTGTTACAAAATTTGGAACTTTAGTTCTACTCGCAATTCTTAAGAAATAGCCCCACCCCCATATCTCGTACTACGAGTACGCGAGCAATTTTTTTTCAATTAGTTTGTATTGGTTCTAAAAAGAGCCTGCCTATATCAAGAGTAAACAAACATCAATACAACAATAACAAGAGAGTCAGAAGAGAGAGCAGTTTATTGGAGATAGCCATAGGTGAAGGTATTAGATCTGCGCAGCTTGGGAAGTCTTCGCTCCGCAGAAATCGAGCCTGGTATATCCATCCGCTTGAGTTCAGGTGCGCAGAGTCCAGAGAACGGCTACAGGAGGAGAGGCAGCCTGGTGCACCTTGCTGCGTGAGCTCAGACGACGTATGGAGAGTTGCTGTAAACGGATATGAGACAACAAGAAGCTAAACTAAAACACTACAACTTCGCAAAGTATACTTCTGCTACTACTGCACGATAGTTTCTGCTCGCGTATTATCAAATGGTGGGGTATTGGCGGGGAATAAATTAATGTCCGGATCTACAGGCGGTACGCGTTGCTATGTGCGGCCACCCTTAACTGTAGAATTAAACTTTAACTAAAGTACTATAATTGCTTCCAAAATTCTGGGGGGAGGGAGGGGGGAGAGACCTCAGGGCCAGCCCCCTGTATGAAACCCTGCATTTGTTAAACTGTAACTAATAGTATCAATTGACATGATAAAATTATTTCAAATTATTTATTACCTGCCAGTCTACTTGTAATTCTGTGGTTGATAATGGCCTTAGATTTTGTATGGATGGTGGAAGCAGCCCTAAATAAACATAATACATGTATAAAATTAATAAGATAATGTTGCTAACTGGTTAGATATATTATATTTAAAAGTAGTGTCCAATTTTTAATGTACTTCTCTATCAATCTTCTTCATGAGTTTCTACATATGTAACTGTTTTAATATCACTTAATTGTCTTCTATTATATGATTTTTTTTTTCTTATTGAACGAATAAGGCTCACTGAGAGATGAAGTGCTAGAATTGATGGTGGAGGGTAGACTTCTTCCCACTGTAGACACTACATATATAGTCAAGCTATAAGTTGTAAGAGGCATAAGTGAAGTGAGAATTGATGTTGTCCGAGATGCATCTTCAGTTACATTATTTATTAGAACTTCATTTAGCCTAATCTCAATATATACTCCTATTATTGGACTGGATCCATTCATTTGGTATGTCCAACTGATTGATATTGCACTAATATTAGTAATATCCTCTGAAAATCCTATGACCTTCTCAGGATAATCTGTGTAAATAAACAAAAATACAGAATAATTTCAGTAGGCATGCACCAAATATCAAACACTATGATCATATAAGCATTCAGAGTGACATCTAATAAGAGTACTAATAAATGTACTTATGCCTAATGTATTCATTTCCACTTCACTTTCCAAAAAAAAAAAGTGAGATGAGTCAAATTTTATTGTGCAGTAATAATTATTTAATTTACAACTTCTCACAAGATCCCAATTCATTCTTACTAATTGCATTTCACTCCTGTAGATTTTATTGTTGAGACATTGGGGCAGTTTAGTTACTATAAATATGAAAATATTGAATGTAATACCACCAAATTAAATTACAAAAGAGGCAGAAATGTAACAAATGCAGGTGAACTAGTGAAATGCATTCAACTCACACTCAACAATGAAGCTCACTGAACTCATTCCAGCTACATTAGAACCATTGCAGATGTATTCTCCTCCCTGCTGCCCTCTCAAGTCAGTAACTGTTAGTATAGACATGTTCCCATTAACTACTATGGAAACATTATTATATCCATTACGAAGATTGATTCCATCTTTATACCAAGATATTATTGGCAGGGGTATCCCATTTGATAAGCATGTTAGCTCTATTGGGTTACTTGGATGAAGTTGCAGTATAGTCTCATTCTCAGTTGTGGTATTTGGCACTGAAATGAAAATAATCATAATAATAATAAACTTTTAAAATTAATTTGTCTAATACCTCTGTATGTTTGGGCAACGACGAAGTTTGAAAAGTTACCAATTCCTCTAATATTTACTCCTGCTACTTGAATCATGTAGACCGTCCCTGGAATCAATTGGTTCAATTGAGCTACAGTTCTGCTTGAATCATTTATTGTAACATTTTGTATGAGATCACTGCGAAGGTAAACTTGAATGATCCATGAAGTAAGTGGTGATGTGGTTAAAGGTCTCATCATAGGAGGCTATATTAGTGAAATAATTTTGGTAATCAAGCCAAGAAAGTGATATAATGTTCGTGTATGTCCTCCATGTTTATTCTTTGCTTTTATTTTTGTGATAACCAAGTATAGTGAACACAGTGTGTCTGGCATAAAGAGTAGAAAGTTGGGTTTTGTAATGTTTTCTTTATTTGTCTACAGGTACAGTTGTGTGAAAGTTAAACATCTAAAATTTCATACACATGTTTATTATATGTGGTTTTGAGGTTGCACCTGTGGTAATGGCTGTCCAACCTACTACATAAAAAGTGGAGATTTTAGATCTGTTTAAGCCAGAAAAAATAATCTAAACCGAGTGTCTGCATACTTTCTAGACTAGGCCTATACTATATAAAGTTTGGGTGTACTTAATTTGGTGTCTTAATACAGTTTTATTTGCTTTCAATTCCAATTTTTATAAAACTGCAATGCAAGGGAAGTGTTTAAGCTGGAAAATTTGCAAATTTTAAATGGAGTTCCTGGAAAGTTGATAAAACATAGCTAAATAATTATATTTTAAGGGTGCAGCGACATAGCAACTCGCATGCACCAGAAATACAGGATGCTCGCAATAGTTGGACACTACCGCTAACTTACCTTATGTAGGTAAATTCTAAAGCTTCCTGCCCACAATTGATAAATTTAACCACGTGGGTACGCCCCAATACAGCTTCTTATTTTTTTGTCCCTAAGCAGTAGTGTAGCTTTGCTAGTCCAGTATGTTTTTGTTCTTCTTGTAACTATACCATTAGGTCTGTGGCTAGCAGTGCCCACGGTATCTTCAAGTTATGACAGGTAAATAGTTGCACTAGTGACTGCATTTTTAATATTTTTTATTTTTGCAGAAAATATCTATGCCAGAAGTACCAACTTCATAGAATACAACAGATTATAACTGATTATGTGATTTATTTACATGATAATGAAGCACCAATGCCAACCCTCAGCAGGGGTGTCGGAATGGGTGTGGCCGTGCAGCCATGGCCGCACCAATATTTACAAAAAGGGGTATGTCTAATTTTTTCTACTCTTTACCTGATCTCGTCTCGTTGTTGAAGTTGGGCGGTCGAAATCGAGCGGTCAAAATGACTTTGCCGGGATTAAATAGCTAATATCGAGCCTTTAGGAAGATTTTAGGTAACTCCACATCAGCCTGGTTAAACAATTCCAAAGTGATCTTTTCGAAAAACAAACATAATTCATCTCATCAGTAGTTTAAAGGGAATTTCCAAGCACTCTGATTAATCTCTGAAAAATAGTGTCATGGAAAACTATCGTGGACAGCAAAGAAACGTTTTGCTCATGTGAGTACAACGTGACTGTAGGGGGCATTGCATACAGCCTAAAATAAACTACTTTTATCTGAAAAAATAAGTTGAAACTAAAAAAATTTTTTTTTTATCTTCAGGAGGCTGCCATCTTTGAGATCTGTGTGTCCCTCTTGCGTATGCATGCTGAGGGTCAATAATGACTATTGTGATATAACTCACAATGAATAATGTATCAATTTAGAAGAAAAAAAAGTGAAGATATCAATTATGCAGATATCCAATGAACTTAGTAGTACATTCTAAAATAAACAATGCATTATAGTCTATAAGTATATTCAAACCAATGGATGTATAATCCAGTCGGCAATAAGTTGTTTATCTTTGGATGCCAGAAAGGAAAACTAACGAGGAAAACTAACGAGGAAAACTAACGAGGCAGAGATGCCAAGGAGACTGAATAATCCAGCAGGCACCCGGAGACTGTGCCAATTTTTGTATCTTGCTTTCCCGTGAAAGTAAACCAATCAGGTAATGGGCGGAGTTTGCCAGCAATCTGCTTCTCCTAAAGACTGTGAGGTCTTATTTTAGTTCTGAAACCTATTTTGTGTATTTCCTCAGTATCTAAGAATGGGAATGACTCCAAACTTCATATATACCGGTAGACCTAGACCTTGGGGGGGGAAAACCTTCATTAAATTCTTTTTTTTTAAATGCTGGTGCACTGCCAAGAAAAGCAGATGAACATAATTAACTGGACACAATAAAAAAGATTAAATAAAACTAAAATGAAGGTTTTGAAGACAATCAACTAATTAGGCAGAGGACGAAAAATCAGCTCGCCAGTGGTGGTTCATCAGAGGAGCATTGGATTTTATACTTGAGGCTTCAGAAGGTTGTAGCAGAGAAGAAACACAGTCCCAACTTCTGTTGTTGTTTTTATATAGTTAGTCCACAGTGCTCTACAGGGTCCACTGCTAGCCACAGCCCAGAAAAAAGTTAGTTAGCCCTAGTAACCAAAATCTAATTAGCACCAAAATATGCGTGGGCATTGCTGCAGCATCCATAACAATAATGACATTGGCGGAAACCTTTCTCCCAATTACTATGTATACATGATGTCACATCATTAAAGCATGTGCAACCATGGCAGAACTAAAGCAGCTGCTGAATGCATGGGTAAATGGTGGAGAACTGTTACTGTACTTCTGGCGAGTTTTCGGTCAGAGGCTGGGGTGATTTTTTATATCCATCACTAGTTGTGGTGTCGTATCGAGCTTAAGTGGGTTTGGGTAAGGCTAAGGCTCAATTGTGAGTTGAAGCTGTGGAATCCCAAGGACTCTAGCATTGTCTTGTGATATATCTTACACTGCAAGTTAAAAGCTTCTGCTACCCTGGCACCTAGAAAATAGGAAAATTCCAAAGGAAGCCATGGCGTATAGGGTGGGGCTACAATTCAGGTACAATTTATGATGAATATGGGAGAAATTTGACGTCACAAGTAATGGTGTTCAATGTTTGGAATGTTGAACGGGAATAGTGCGGATCTCATACTTCTGCCATATAAATCAGCTTGTTTTTTATGGAAATAGTTTGAAAACGGTGAACAATGGTATAATTAAGCTGAATGTCACTGTACTAGGCTTAACTTTAACGATCCACACTTTCTACTCTTTAAGATGGATATACTGTATATGTTGTGGAAAACTTGTGAAAGAGAAGTAATAATTATTTGGGATTATGTACTACTGAAACTATTTGATTAGTAAAAAAAAGGCAATACTTTTATTTCTTTTTAAACATTTTAAAATTGGAACCATTGGTTATATGATGCTAAAATAGCTTTTTGAGGGTCCACAGTACCAACGTAATTATTCCAATGTTTACAAGCTAACTCAAGAAACCACACAAATGGCAAGCAAGCCAGTTTTTGCTCTTTATTAACTCTCAGCATGCATGCATGAGATGTTATAGTAGTAGTCATGTCTGTCTATTTATCTGTCTGTCTGTCTGTCTATCTGTCTGTCTATCTGTCTGTCTGTCTATCTGTCTATCTGTCTGTCTGTCTATCTGTCTGTCTGTCTGTCTATCTGTCTGTCTGTCTGTCTGTCTGTCTGTTGTCTATCTGAACAGTAGTTAAACAAGTGATACTGGAAGCGGAGTTTCACGTTGAACATATATATAGGTCTTATGAAGGCAGTGTTTACATGTACCCTTTTAATTGCTTGAGCTATATTGATACCTGATTAGAATAGCCAATCAATTATTCTCTGATCTGAGATGATTTGTAATAGCTAGCTAGTACCTTGGTGCTTCATGATGTTTGCTTGTGAGTCAGCAACAACAACAACAACAATGGTGTGTATTCATGAATGATTCATGAGCTGAATCTGGTTGGTAAAGCATCACCTCAAACTGAATTGGTAAAACATCATCGAATTCCATAGAATGTGATTAAAAAAACTACTACTATTAAAGCTAAAAAGTAGGTGAAATCAGTGAGGAATGGACAGCAGTACCTTCAGAAAGCCTGTGTCTACAGCCATATAGGACAAAGAGCCTAAGAAGCAGAAGAGACCTACTAACAGAACTGTTCTTCATAAAGCCTGTCTACAACCATATAGACAACCATAAAGAAGGACAGAGAGCCTGAGAAGCAGAAGAGACCTACTAACAGAACTGTTCTTCATAAAGCCTGTCTACAACCATATAGACAACCATAAAGAAGGACAGAGAGCCTGAGAAGCAGAAGAGACCTACTAACAGAATTGTTCTTACTTGAAAAATCCATTGTCCAAATATTCAAGTCAAAAAGAGAATACAATATAAGTTTTGCAAAAAAAATAATCTAAAAACAAACAGTTGACTAAAAATAAATATTATTAATTGTTAGAATTCAGATTTAAATTTCTGCTTACTTCAGTTAGGCAAACTCACTGGCCATTTGTGCTAAACACATCACTAGTGTATACATTACTTCCTATTAGATCCCTACAAATTTATCTTTCAATAATATAGTGGAAAAAGAACTAACAATTTGTGTTTTCTACATCACAGACATGACAAATAATATTAAAATATATTTTATTGGATGTGTACCAGTGTGTTTGTTACCCAATGATTGTTTTTATAAAACTAAATTTATCATGGTACCATGCTGATATTTTGCAGTAGTTCTAACTCACTCTCCATGACACTTGTAGTTCAGAAATAGAAAGGGTTGTCACATTGATAATGTCAGGATTTTCAAGTCCTATACACAAACAAGAAATATGTTAAGCATACAGTATATTAGCTACATACATGACATACAATATCTAGTTGAACTAGATATTGTATGTCATGTATGCAAATCTGAACTGGGCCCAGTAAAATTTGTATGCTCATGTAAACGCATGTGATTCTAAATGGCAGCTAAACAATTGAATGGGCATGGCCGTATAGCAGCACTCACCATAGTCTGCCTTTTCTCTTGTTTTCTCAAAAACTAAGCTGAAATTCAAAAAGGAAAAATAAAGGGACTTAAATCGTCATCTAGTCGGAGTTCCTCTTCTCTCAAGGCATAAAAGTCCGCCATCTTCGAGATCCGCTGTTGACAGAGTGAATGAATGAATGAATGAGTGAATGAGTTAGTGAATGAATGAATGAATGAATGGATGAAAAACAGACTACTATAACTCTCTCGCGCATCATGCGTGCTGAGGGTTAATTAAATTAGGTTAGGTGAAAAGTGTCTTTTTACATTAGATTCCCAAATCTTTGAATTAGCCTTTATATACACATGCTGTACTGGGTCTTTTTTAATTAGCCTTTATATACACATGCTGTACTGGGTCTTTTATTATATTAGAATCCCAACTCTTTGAATTGCCTTTAGCTATATACTATATTACTGTCACACCTACAAACATCATGCTTGGCCTCATTTTAATTAAACTATATTTTGTTATTGAGTATAATCAGTTACAGGGTACATTTTTATTCCAATCCATTAATTCATCACCCCAATAAATTCATGACATTGAGTTAGGCTAAAGTTTTGAAGCTAAAGCTTACTTAAAGACAGAGTAGTTGCATTAATAGATGATGGTCTGCTCCTTCCAAGATTTGTAACTACATATACTGTAAAAGTATAAGTAGTCAATGGAAGTAGAAGAATTAATTCAGCAGAGTTTTCTTCTGGTCCAATCCTATCTGTCCTTTCTAGGCTCCCGTTTCTTCTTATTTCAATGTCCACATTGGTGCGAGGTGTAGATCCATTACTTTGGAAAGTCCATTGTAAAGATAATGTAATTATGGTAGACCCTAACTCAAACAAGTTTGTAACCCTTTCAGGTAAATCTGTAATTAATATAGGATATCAATTTTAGGGAAAAATGAACATTAATCTCAAATTACATTCTACTAAAAATGATACAGAAGTCATTCCTGCCACATTGATACCAGTGCAGTTGTACTCTCCTCCTTGTTGACCTCCATTGTCCAATACAGTTAACTCTGAAATGTTCCCATAACTGATTATAGACACGTTTCCTGTTCCATTCATGAGCAGTATTCCGTCTCTATCCCAGGCAATCACAGGCTGGGGAACTCCACTTGAAGTACACGACAAAGTCACACTTGTTTCAGGAAAAAGCGTCTTCATGATCGCACTTTCAGATGTAGTGTTAGGTACTATCATAATAATAATATAATAATAATAATAATAATAATGATGATGATGATGATAAGATAGATAAATGTTTATAGATAAATGTTTAATTTTAAGGATAGGAACTATTACCTCTATAAGTCCGTGCTATTACTGATTCTGAGAAGTTTCCTATTCCTCTGGTATTAATGCCAGCCAAAACCACGCGATACCAAGTCCCAGGAAGTAAGTTCATTAATACTGTTGAGTTACTGAGTGTGCTGTTAATAAGCACCTCTTGTGTTACAACTCCATTCAATGTGAAGACCCTGATTACCCAGGAAACAGGAGGGGTAGTGGTGAGAGGCATTGATGGAGGATGCTGCGTAAAAGTTAACACCGTATTATCATAGATTATTACTCAGACTAAATGACTTACTTCCCATTCTAGTAGTAACTCTGTAGTAGATAAAGCTGAAAGATTAACAATCGCTGGCTGTCCTAATCCTACGACATTATAAACATTTTAAGGACTATAGATAAAGCTGTAAAATTAACATACTCCGTGAAAAAGTAGATGCCGTGAGAGAGGATGGTCTACTTCTTCCTACACTAGACACTACATGTGCTGTGAAGTTATACATAGACAAGGGCAGTAGGCTGTCTATAGTAGTAGTTGTGTACTGGGAGCCAACCATTACTGTACGCTCCAGAATCGAGTTTCTTCTGACTTCTATTTCAAACCCAATACGAGGTCTAGATCCATTACTTTGATACATCCATGCTAAAGCGATGCTGTCAACTGCTGATGATGTATTATTAAAACCAACTACAGCTTCAGGATAATCTGCAACATTGACGTAATCAAACTGATTGTCTAATAATATTATTTTTGAAGTGTTGAGTACATATCTGAGATCTAATAGTTTTCAGCTGAATGAACAGTATTACGGAAGTATTTTAAGCTAAGGTATATTTAAATATATGGGTGCACATTGTGAAAAACAATGTTGCATGCTAATATTGTAAGTCTAGCTTTCCCAGGTGAATGCATGTCCATTTCCCAGAATAAACTTACATTCTACTTCAAGTATTTCTGAAGACATTCCTGCCACATTGATTCCGCTACAGTTATATTTTCCCCCTTGTTGACCCATAGTGTCTGAAACTGATAGCTCTGATGTATTGTTATTGATTTGAATAGTAACACCCCCAGTTCCATTTGATAGCATAACTCCATCTCTATACCAGAATACTTCTGGCTGGGGAACTCCACTTGAAGTACATGATAACTGTATGGTTGTTCCAGGAAATAGCATAGTGCTGTTGGGATTACTGGATGTAGTAGTTGGTACTAGTTTTTTAATAAGACTACTAACATCGCTAAACTTTGAAAAACTAGTCACACATACCTTCATAAGTTTGTCCAGATGCAAAATCTGAGAAGTTGCCAACACCTCTTACTGAATTCCCTGCCACACGTACCATGTAAGTTGTTCCTGGAATCAGATTAGTCAGCACTGTGGAGTTGCTGTCTGGATCCACAACAGTAACATTCTGCACTAGTACCCCATTGAGCAGATATACTTCTACTGTCCACGAGGTTGGAGGGGTAGTTGTAAGAAGCATCATGGCTGGTTGCTGTGCAGATTAAAGAAATATGTCACACATTCTTGAATTTAAATTTCTACTTACATTCCAAACTACCTCTAGCTCAGTAGTAGATACTGTTGAGACACTTAACATATTTGGATCAGATAATCCTAGATAAATTACATTTAAAAAAGTAATAACAGTTATAGAGTAAATGTGATCACATACTTAATGATAGTGTAGATACACTGATAACAGATGGCCTACTCCTTCCTACATCAGTCACCACAAACATGGTGAAATTATATGTAGTCAATGGAAGAAGGCTTTCTATAGCAGCCATAGTTATTTCTGGTCCAAATATGTCCGTCCTCACTAAACTTCCACTTCTTCTGATCTCTGCAGCCACTCCAGTCCTTGGACTAGAGCCATTCATTTGATATGTCCACTCCAAAAGTACAGAGTTTATTGTAGTCGAAACAACGCCCACTCCAATTACATTTTCAGGATAGACTGAAACAATTAAACTATCTAATTATTACTGAATTATGCAAATCTATGCAGTGCAGTATAGGTTACACAATTTTGTGTAACCATTATTGCATTTTGCTTACAGTGTCAGCAATTGTAAAGAGAAGATAACTCAGCAGTTATCATTGCCAGACAGTTACAAAAGCTCATTTGGTATTCCTTAAATAAAGATAGTCAGTATAAAAATTAAAAAAAGAAGAATGGCTAAATGTGAGATTAGAATTTCAAATATTTTTAATTCATTAATAATGTAAAGGAAATTTTAAAGCTGTAATGTACATTAGCTATACAGTGTTTAAACCAGCAAATGATTCATGTAGAAATCTTGGTTTTTGTAGACTGATTATGGTCTGACTGGAGGGGAGATGTGGCAATCCAAGTTCCAAATCTGAATAACTTCACCAAATAAAACTAAATTTGCACCTAAAATAATATAGCTAAAAGTATTGATTATTGAACACAATATCATCACTTGCAATTGCATTAATACTTGCTAATAACAATTACTTACCTTTATCCATAATATACAGTAAAAAGACTAGAATTCAAGAAAGAAACATTCTAAAGCATGAATAGAAAACTTGCTGACTTGGACTTTCCAAAACTGCACATTATACTTCACCATAATGTTTAGGCATAAACAAATCGTGCCAATATTGTGCACTAGGCTTACTGACACCTTGTCGTTCCTATTTTCAGACGGTACATCTCGCGATATTAGCGATGATTCATTCGAAGTATTTTTCGTAGCGGTCTTTTCAATCAATAATTCCAGAACACAAGCACATTCACTAAGTTAATTTCTTGGTGTATATAGGACATTTAACTCTACAATTAAACCTTTACAGCACTTACACTCCACAGTAAATGATACAGAAGTCATTCCTGCCACATTGATACCAGTGCAGTTATACTCTCCTCCTTGTTGGCCTCCATTGTCCAATACAGTTAACTCTGACATATCCCAATTAATGATTATAGACACATTTCCTGTTCCATTCATGAGCATGATTCCGTCTCTATCCCAGGCAATCACAGGCAGGGGAACTCCACTTGAAGTACATGACAAAGTCACACTTGTTCCAGGAAAAAGTGTCTTCATGATTGCACTTCCAGATGTAGTGTTAGGTACTGAATAAGTTCAGTTGTAACTTGTTTTATTTGTAATAAAAGATAAATATAATTACCTCTATATGTTTGTCCAGTAGCAAAGCTGGAGTAATTTCCAAGTCCTCTTATGTTAATGCCTGCCACTCGCACCATATACATAGTTCCTGGACTCAAGCCTGTCACCATAGTCGAGTTACTAGCTGGGTTGCTGACTGTCACATTCTGGACTAATATATTATTGAGCAGATAGACCTGGGCCACCCACGACAAAATTGGAGATGTTGTAGTGGTTATAACTGTTGGAGGCTATAAGTACAATATATAAGCTTATATTGATATCACATACTCAGAAACACAAGATTTCTTACTTCCCAAGAGACTTGCAATTCTGTAGTTGAAATAGTAAGAAGGTCTATTGTAGTGGGGCTTGTTAGTCCTACATAAACAATGTATTCATTTGAGTAATTATAAAAATAACTTGGCCATTTTTGTACTTAATGAAAGGGTTTGGTCACTGACAGAAGATGGATTGCTCCTTCCAATACTAGAAACTACAAATATACTGAAGTTGTACATAGTCAGTGGCAATAAGGATGATATCTCGGCAGTTGTAAACTGTGAGCCAACCATTTCTGTTCTTTGTAAAGTGCCAGACCTTCGTACTTCTATCCCCACGCTTGTTCTTGGGCTAGATCCATTCGATTGGTATGTCCATTGTAGAAGAACCGAATCTGTTGTGATGTCCATTACACTTACATTTGCCACAGCTTCAGGGAAATCTGGAAATTAAAAATTACCGAGCAAGGCAATGAAAAATATTTTCTTTTTTTTTATTAGGTAGCCTGCATTTCTAGGTAGCCTGCATTTCTGCATGTCATAAGCATTCTCTCCTCAATATTGTGATGAATAAAGACTCACTTGCTGTAGCATTTATACATTTCTTTATTATCACGGCCATTTGATATCTAATAGGAACCCATTTTACTGCTTCAGCAGCAGTCCAATTAAACATATGTACAAAGAGAATGTATCGTGAAAATCTAGCACAATGCCTGCATACCACCCACTTGTAGTGGCTGCAGACATCTCTATAATTAAGACAGTTTTAAATGGTTTGACTATAGAAACTGGATAATCTTAGTTCCATATCACACATGTATGTACATATGCATCATTCTTCTATTATCATATGCACAATTGCACTTTATATTCTAATAATCCACAATTAAGCTTGAACACAAATTGCAAGCAAGACAGCCAAGCTATATGCTAAGGATTTACTCAAATTACAGTTTAATTTTTATCTATATCTTACAAGCTAAATCAAGAGAATTTTGAGCTACACCATCAACATAATTTTTTATTTTCTTGCTTCTAGCTTCCTTGAACCCAATTGTTGTAGTGTTTAGCACCACACTGAAGTAGAAATTTAGCATAGTACGCTTGCCTTTTAAAGTCGCAACTTTAGTCATCTTTAAGCGCTCTTGTAGAGTCTGCTATGCATTTTTAAGCAGTGGAAGTTGAATGGTCTGGCCATACTAGTCATGTAATGGCCCTAGAGAAGTAGCTGCAGGTCTTTCAGTCAGCCATGTGTTGTTGGTTGACTGAGGGTGGTTCATTCATTTTTTTGCTAGCCAATATAACCTGCACTCCAGGATTAACTCATTCATTTCTCTACATCAGTATAATAGTGTTCTCATCAGTCATTCTATTTGGATTTTTATGTTCAATTTACTGGCACTACTTGGCATAAAAAGCTGCTCTATATAATCTTGTAGTGATTTAAATTTCACAAATGGCATTTGGTGTGTGGTGCTTCTAATGATTGACATGCAATTTACTAGCAGTCCTTATTATATACTTACACAACACAATGAATTCTATTGAAATACTTCCTGCTATATTACTACCAGTACAGTTATATTCTCCTCCTTGTTCACCCATACTGTCGGTTACAGTTAATAATGAATCATTCCAACTTGCTACTATAGACACTCCATCTGTTCCATTTACAAGAAATGTTCCATCTCTGTACCAGCTAATAATAGGCTGTGGTACACCATCTGAAACACAAATCAATTGAATAGGTGTTCCCGGGAATAACATTATTGAGTCCCCATTTTCAGAAGTGATATTTGGTACTACAGTGATACAAAAAAAATTTGAAATACTTGTGTACATATATTTATTATGTCTACCTCTATAAGTTTGTCCTATTCTAAATTGAGAGTAGTTTCCAAGGCCTCTAGTATTAATACCAGCCACTCTGACACTGTATATTTCTCCCGGAATTAAATTATACAATGTTGCAGAATTTAGAGTTGGATTGCTTATAGAAATATTCTGGACTAGTCTCCCTGATTGGTATACTTCTACTATCCAAGATGTAACTGGTGTTGTGCTGAGAGGCAATTCAACTGGTGGCTATTATGTACAAAGGAAATATTGCATGAACATCATGAAAAAGAATTATTACTTACTTCCCAAAGAACCTGCAACTCTGATGTTGATAAAGTAGTAACATTAATCAACATCGGATTGCTCAGACCTACATGATTAAAACAAAAATTAAATAAAAAAGTTTAATGAGAATTATCATAAAGTATACTGAGTGATAGAGTTGATGCACTGATTTGTGATGGTCTGCTTCTCCCTACATCAGTCACAACAAATGCAGTAATGCTATATGTGGTTAAAGGCAGAAGATTGGACAATGTTGCAGTAGTAGCAGCTGAACTAATCATGTCTGTTCTCTCAATTGTTCCATTCCTCCTGATCTCAATATCCACTCCAGTTCGAGGACTTGATCCATTCATTTGATAAGTCCAATTTATAACAACAGTATCAGTAGTGATCGATAAAATCATAACATCTGTCAACATCTCAGGAAAAACTAGAGACACAATGTTACAATCAATAATAAATTCAACAAATGATACAATAATAGGTTTTTTTATCATTGCATAATAACACTGGTGGTAGTGTTAAACCACTAATTTCATGATTATGCTGACTTACAATGAAAGTTAAAAGAATGAAAATCGGAACTTGGAATGATCTATCATCAGTAAACCCACAGTATAATGAAAAGGTATGTAATGATTTAGAACATAGAAAATGTACCCTTTGTATTGTGACAGAGGGAACTACCATATTTAGGGTCCTCCTGTCCTTAACTAGTGCTGTTGCTGCACTCGAAATACTAAAACCTAGGGCCTTCAGGACCCTAAAGTTGGTAGCTCCCTCGGAGGTAGTGCCTAAGTTATAGATCATTATATAATATGAAATAACTATAATTTAACGTGTAGTTGGATTTGATGGACCACTTACATTCCACAATAAATATTAGTGATATGAAATAACTGCAATTTAATTTGTGGCTGGATTTGATGGACCACTTACATTCCACAATAAATATTATTGATGAGTCTCCTGCTACATTGACACCAGTGCAGTTGTATTCTCCCCCTTGTAGCCCTACACTATCCATTACTACTAGATACGATGCATACATGTCACTGGATATAACAATTCCTCCTGTTCCATTCACAAGAACCATTCCATTTCTGTACCAAGATAATGAGGGCATTGGGACCCCTCTGGAATCACAGGACAACTGCACTGTTGTCCCAGGAAATAGCATCATTGTAGTAGCACTCACAGATGTGGTATTGGGCACTGTGTTGTAAATAAAGATAAAGTAAGTTGAGCACCAGCAATGGTTACTAGTATCTACCTTGGTAGGTCTGTCCTATAGCAAAGTCAGAATAGTTTCCTACACCTCTGACTGTGATACCTGCCACTCTTATCATATACATGACTCCTGGACTTAAATTACTCACTAACGTAGAGTTTCTTCCTGGATCAGTAACTGTAACATTTTTAATGAAGCCACCCCTCAATAAGAAAACGTCCACTATCCAAGCTGTAGGAGGAGAAGTAGTAAGAAGCATCATGGCTGGGTGCTACAAAAAAAAAGTTTCTGTTATTAAAAAATTAATACAAAACTAAAACTTACATTCCATAGCACAAGCAGTTCTGTTGTTGATATAATGGAGATGTTTAGTAAGCTAGGATCTGCTAATCCTATGTGGCATAATACATTCAAATCAATGTAGTAAAAAAAAAAATATATATATATATACATGTATATATATATATATAATATATATATTATATATATAAGGACATACGTAATGAGAGAGTAGAACTATTGACAGCAGATAGCCGGCTCCTTCCTACACTAGATACAACAAATGTATGAAAATCGTACATTGTCAGTGGAAGAAGATTTGATACTGTTGCAGTGAATATTTCAGGTGAAAACATATCTGTTCTCTCTAAACCTCCATTTCTTCTAATCTCTACAGCCACTCCACTTCTTGGACTAGATCCATTCATTTGAAATACCCATTCTAAAGATATGGTGTTTATAGTAGCTGATGTCACAGTCAGATTCACAACACGTTCTGGAAAATCTGTTGGTATGTGATAAAGTATAAATTACAAATGAACTTGCAGTAATTAGCAAATGGTATAGAATTGATGCAAAAAAAAAATATTTATATACATTTATGAGATAAGTTCGCTCACTAACTAGTAAGATAAGAATATTGAGCTGGTAATATAGCTCAATCCAAGCTATGGCTTCTAGCAATACTGAATAAAAAATATATTCAGCACTCTCTCACTTCTAGTTTTGTGCAGTCCAAGCGTCAGTGTAGCATTTAACATCATACTGTGACTTGAGACAATATAATATATGTATCATACTTTAGACAGCACGCTGTAGTTGAAGCACATTCACCAGTTAATAGAAAATAGTGTTGTCTTTCAAATATAGCCTGCTATACTGTGTTAGGTGGGTTGATTAGGAAAGAAATCTAAAGTTCAAATGTTTATTCCTCAGACCTAGCCTGCTTTGTAAATGTCAAAGTCATTACAGGAGATTCTTACAACTTCAGTATTTCTATCACACACAACATGTAGCTAATACCCATAAATATATTAACTATTAACACAAATTTGTAAACAACTGATAGTGTCTCGCTTCACCATGCTGTTTGCTATAACTCACATTCTCTTTCAAACATTAGTGAAAAGGATCCAGCTGGGTTAGTAGCAGTGCAATTGTATACTCCTCCCTGTTGACCACCCACGTCTATTACTGTCAATTGTGAAGTATTTACAGAATTGACAAAAGAAACTCCTTCAGTTTCATTTGTAAGATTGATGCCATCTTTGGTCCATCTTAATGTAGGTATCGGAACTCCAGCACCAAGACAAAACAATTGTACAGAAGTTCCTGGAAAAAGCGATCTTGTTAATGGAGTTATAGTAGTGACTGTAGGTACTGGAAATAAATGCTCAAAATGGAAACTTGAAATAAAAATATTTTAACGTACCTACAAATGTTTGTCCACTTACTACTTCTGAGTAATTACCAATACCTCTTGTATTAATGCCAGCCACACGCATCCTATAGGTGACCCCAGGACTAAGACCAGTTACCACAGTAGAATTACTGGTTGGGTCACTAACTGTTACATTTTGAAGTAGTACTCCATTCTGCGTATACACTTGTACAATCCAAGAGGTTTGTGGAGCAGTAGTTGCAAGCATCATGACTGGTGGCTTAAAGTAAAGTTTTATTTAACTATTTCACCCAGAGAAAAGATAAGATACTTACCACCCAAGAAAGTAATATTTCTGTGGGAGAAAGAGTATTAATCAATGATGTGGGAGCTGATAATCCTGAAGAAAAAAAAAGAAACATCTTGGATTTGGCTGTCCTTCAATTCAATTTCATGAGTATTATTAATAAAAACATACTTAGAGAGAGTGTTGAAGCATTGATAGAAGATGGCCTGCTTCTTCCTATGTCTGACTCTACAAATGCAGTGAAAGTAAATGTTGTAAATGGTAGAAGGTTAGATATTTCTGTGCTTGTGAATGATGCTGCAACCATATCAGTCCTCTGTAAGGTACCACTCCTTCTAATCTCTATATCCACTCCAGTCCTTGGACTGGAACCATTCATTTGGTAAGTCCACTGAATCGATACAGAACTTTGTGTAGTTAAAATCACTCCTAGCCCAGTTACAGCTTCTGGATAGTCTATATAACACACAATGGTGTGACTGCACAGTACAAACTGTAATATTTCCTGTCTTAGTTATATATCCCCACGTCCCATTTGTATATATTATTGGTGAGTGAGCAAGAAACTTTCAGGGGCAATACAATTGAGATTTTGTAGTGTTTATTATTGAGTGAGCGGAGCAAGCGAGATACTATTAGTGGTGGACAATTGAACATTGGGTATATGTTATATATCTATATGTGACCGGTTTTGGGAAAATCCGCCTAAACGCGGCATCTAAAGTTTTCTAATTTATTCTATCAGTAGGTTGCACGGGGCCTTGGGATGCCGTCCTCCTAATTTGGAAGCTGTAGCACAAGCCGTCTTCGCCCTACGCACTACAACACTTCAGTATTTTTGCTAAACTTATTATTGCTGATTTCAAAAAAACGCCGGGTAAAGGCATTGCTAAGGTCAGGGGGCGTGCCTTGCATCCGTATACTATTACCGAGTGTCTCCGGGACACTACGGACTAAACAGGTTACAGGCAGATTGAAAGAAATAGAAAAGGCCTAATGCAAGGCTCCTCGAGAAACTATGACGGCGAGAATTGCCTGAGTACTTGGATTATGCAGAATAGTAAGTGAATTAGTTAGCTACAGTTTTTTTTCCACTGTTAGCGAAAAGCCCGCCAATAATTTTTTAGCAACGCTCCGTACACGAGTCCAACCGGCTAGTGTTTCTAGCCTCATAGCGTGAGTTCTAGTGCTTGCCAGAGCTTATAACTGCACCATAAGCTAGAGCTAACTGGTGCCTATCCAGTTCTGCCATAAAAAGTTTTTTGAAAAAAATCGACCCATAAGGCTTTACCCGGAGATACTGAAAAAAATTGTTTGCCGCGTTTAGGCGGATTTTCCCAAAACCAGTCACATATAATAATACCTATGACCGACGATGCACATATTCATGAATAATTCATGAGTTAATAATGAGCTAGAACATGCAGACAGTGCATACTGAATTACCGGGTAAACTTTGAGCGCAAGGCGAACTGGTTAGCAACCAAACTCCGGCACAAAAAAAAATGGATAGTAGGTGGGAGTGGCACAAAAACAGGAGAGCAGCTTTCATGAACTAGCGGTGAACTAGCGCTGAATTACCGAGTAAATTCAAGAACGCAGTTTAAGGGTTTGGCTACGCTAGACTACTGGTAGGCAAATTCTTTTGCAACCTAACTGTGTACAACAATAAATGGAAAGAAAATGAGAGTGGCCGAGAAACAGGAGAATGGGTTAAAGTATCATCACATTCAGTAGACAGTGATTATTGTAATTGTAACTAAAAGCGGGTGGAATAGATGACGATAGGCGGCATAGGTTTAAAAAAGGAAGGCTAAAGTGTGCAAAAGAGAAGGCAAAAAAGCGGTGAATTAGCTGGTAGAATCAAAGAGGAAAGGCGGTGTAGTAATAGAAGGAGAAAATACGAAAGAGAAGGGAAAAAAGGAACGATTAATATTGTGGGTGGAATCGAATTATTCAGTAAAACAGCATATGTTTGAAAAAGAAAGGTGAGAGTAGAAAAAAAGGCAAAAGTTTCACAAAGCTAAAGTCCCCAATCATGACAGAAGGACAGAAAGATTCAGAAATAGGAGAGATAGACAAAGGAAGAGAAAGGTCTCCATGTCTGAAGAAGAAAGAGCTGATAAAAAGGAAGGTGGGGGATACAGAAATGAGATATTTCAGTGAAACATAGAGTAGGAGAGGGAAACTGATGTAACCTTAACCAATGGTAGAGAATGATAACCATGAATAAAAATAACTTATGCTACTGCATTCTTACTTTGTAATATATCAAGCACCATGGTGTGGCAAGGTACTTGCTAGTATGTATGAATGGTATGAGCCCTTTAAACATGCATGCAGGTGCATTTCCCCCCAAAAAACACGGCTTTTTAGGGTTAACCCCAGTTTCTTCTGATATTACAGCATTAAGAAAGTCTTACTTCAAGTTTAGGCTCCAAATTGTTGCAAAACACTTGTCTTTAAGTCATAACAGTTACTGCACTGGTTACTATGGCATTGAAACCCCTTTACCAGATATAATTTCAAAACCACGTCATCTTGGGTTGCTGCTACATGCTGCTTGTTGGTTGTCAAGAGCCACTGGGTCAGAATGGATTAATATTAATACTAAGGAAGCTACCACTACTTGGAGAAAGCTGAGGTAAGTATGTAATTCCAAATTAGCTAGCTACAATTACAAAAATAAATCTGGGAGAGCATGTTCAAGAATTATTGCTTGAGGTAGTCAGAATGGCTTAAATTAATACTACAGATGTTACCACTACTCAGAAAATTGAGGTAAGAAGGTAACTTTGTAATTGTTTGATATAATCAATGATCAAGTGCAATCTACTTATTTATATAAATAAAAAATATGTGAAGGGCTTTAACTTAATGATCTCTCACATTTAGCTAGCTCACTCGCTATTTGTGTTGAAGCACACATCTAGTATATTATAATATATAAATATATATATATATTATATTAGTGGTGTGCTTCAGCATGAATAGCAAGTGAGCTAGCCTAGCTATATTTCATGCAATAAGGATTTACTAAATTTCTTTTTATTCTTTTAGAACATTAAAGTTTTATCCTGTTAGAGGGAGCTCACTATAAGCTACAGACCTTAGCATAGATTCTGTAGTTTCTCAACTCTAGTGTTCTTAAAGCCCAGGTGTGGTTTTTAGCTGCACATTGAAGACGAAAATTGGCTGCATGCTAAAGTCAAAGTGTGAAGTCTGCCATTAACCGTTCGCAGACGATAGTGACGAATTCATGACAGGTATTATGTACCACGCATATGGGAGTCACAAATCTGTGATTATGCACGTGACGGGCTTGTTCAAGCTATATCTTTCTATTAACCATTCGCATAACATGCACACAATTTCAGTAGCTCCTACTAACAAAAGGAGCAAGATTGTTGAGTACTTTTCTGCTGAGAACTGTAATGTTTGAGGATGATAGAAACAACAACTATTGTGATTGTCGGACAGGTGAAAGTGATCATGGATTCAAAGTTCTAGAACAAATAATGACTTCCAGAAGCAGTGAAAAAAGCATGCTCCAGTAAGTATTGGCAGTCCCGGAAATGGGTGTGGCTAAGACACTCAATAGATACCCATCAAGCCAGAGTTGTGGAACAGAGCAGTTGAAGACCAACACAACAGCTGTGATGAAGGCAGAGGTATAAGCAGGGGGAGTGGAACATGCAGGCCAATAATTATCATTAGAATTATGATATAAATAACAAATGAAAAAAATGACATGAGGTAAACTCTAAGCTTTACTATATAAAAAAACAGTATAGTAGGACCAAAATAATTGTTAGAGCTTTGACATACAGTAGACCCTCTCATATCCGAACCTATATGGGACCTACCCTGGTTCGGATAAGTGAAATTTCCGTATATGTGAAGTCACTTCATAAAATGAGTTTTTAATGATTTTTTGATGATTTATGTGAATGAAAAAGTTAATTATTATTAATAATGAATTTAAATTTTTTTTCCATTTTGAAGGTGTAGGAGTAGCCATTATTAGCCTGTAACAACACATACACACAGACAGATTACCATCGGCTTAATTAATAGCCTATAATTCAGTTAAAGTTGCAGCTCTGGTCTGGACTGGAGCTAAGCTCAGACAATTGTAACTACAGATCAGCTGTAATGAAGTTTATCGTAGCTAACCATTACAATTTACCACTCGCAAAGCAGCTTCAGAAGTGTTAGACCTAGATTGGGAGATAAAGACAGCAGTTGGACCTAGGCCGGATAAAGCGGGGAGCCAGTTATGTGAGGCCCAGATATGCGAGGGTCTGCTGTATTACATAAACTACCTAATCCTTCAAAACAAACCTAGATTAGCTATTGCTTCGGTAAATATATTCACAAGAATAGTTTGAGGCAAACCTAAACTCCTGAAATTTTGCTTATTTTGTCGACTGCCTGAGCACTCTAAAATAGCAATACAATTGCTGTCAAATGGCTGAGTACAAACATTTCAAATAAGCACAAGGGGCTGTGTTTTACAAAACAGTCAATTTATTTATTTGTTAGTTAAATATTTGCTTTAACCCTTTCCAGACTGAATTATGGGGACAAGAATGCAGGATTTTAAGCTGTTCACTTATATCCTGAATAACTAAAAAACCGTAAATTTTTGTCAATTGCAAATTATATATAATATGAGACTACTTGAGTTTTGCTTTCAGATTCTCTAGTCACAAAAAGCACAGGTTGCCATGGAAATGGGATTCTGCTGATTAATGTTAATGAACTAATGATCAAGGGCATATGGAACAATAAATATGGTTACTCTGTTATACACTCATAATTTCATAATTCTTCTATTTTGTAACTATATTAGACACTTATTGCATAATTAGCTACTATTCAGAAATTCTATAGATTATTTATTGTCTTTTAGCTACATAATCATACATATTGAAATAATCAGCTCAGTTTGATGCATGAAAATAGCTCAGATACGTGTTATTTTGAGTTGGCTAGTGCCTCTTAAAGTTTACTTGCTCTGATATAGTTCAAAATATATCTCTGGAAGGAGTAAAGATTCCTGTTCAACAGGAGTAGTAGCATCAATAGTTTGGAGAAGCACACCGCCTAGAAGAGAGGTACTCACAAGAAATTAGCAATCAAGAGCCATTTGAGCAGTGCCATCTCGTAATGGGCAGTCTTCACAGAGCTCTCAGTATTCAGCTCTGCAAAACTTCAGCGCTTCATCTTGACACTCTTCATTTACCGCCAACAAAGTCATCACTTCCATTGTTGTAAAGTCTCTTCACTTCTCTCAGCCGTAACTCGAAAAATTTCTATTGCTACCCCATCACAAAACATAAAAATGACGCGCAATTCAAGCTGAATCCATTTATTCAGATAATAATGTTTATACACAAAGCATGCGCGAGAAAAAGGGGTTGATCTAAGCCCCAGTACGACCGGGTCAATTCGACCTCTATCCATCATTAAAGGGTTAAGATATTTTGTGTTATTCTTTAACTAACAGTAGCTGTAATACACAACACTTTCGCGCACACCCTACATTCACTGGATATGTCAAAGCACTGACTTACATCATATTCTTTTTGTGACTTGCTTATTGGACAATGAAAGAGTAATACTGTTGCGTAGGGCGTATATATAGCTATTACAAGTACCCCATACCAAGATAACTTACCACCGCCACTAATTCAACTAGAAATGAACTCCCATAAGTTAACTGTGTCCTGGTACATTCATATCAGATCAGAAACAACCTAAATTGATGGTAATTCAATATTTTTAGCTTAGCTAGTAGCATTAAAATGTTTTGATATAATTCACAAAACGTTTCGGCTTGTAAGCCTTCTTCAATTGTGAGGTGAGGTTTGTATATGACCGTTTAAAATAAAATAAACAAAATTGTCAACGAGAAAAATGCACTTAGCCGTAGGTCAATTGATGCTAAAGTTCTTGTAGGAACGGAGTCCACATGGAGTTGAGCTTGAGGCCTTTGTCTAAATTTGAGGTGGTGTTGGTGCTCTGTATAATTAATGCTTCTGTTAGCCTCCTATGGAAGTAATTTGGTACCATTTTCAAAACTCTTGATTCATTCCAGTTTACTCTGTGTAAATTTGTCCATGCATGTACTGAGATGCCATTTTTGTCATCCATTCTTTTCACTGCATATTGATGTTCTTTCAATCTTTTTTCTAGATTCCTGCCAGTTTCACCCACATACATTGAATTGCAGTCCATGCATGGTATGCTGTAAACAACTCCTTTATTTTTCTCAATTGGTGTTACTTGTTTAACATGTACAAGTAATTAAAATAATTCATATGGGTAAACAATTAAATTTCCTAGGATGAAATGGGTAAAGATTGCTTTTTTTTTTAATGTGTTTAGTAGAATATTGGACAGGGTTGACCACAAGCAAACACAAAAACGTGAGCATCAAAATATAAATGACATATGTACATCCAAACATAAATATAAACAAACAAAAAATGTTTAAAACCCGATTTTTTTTATTGTGTTATCCCTGATAGTGTCTCCCTTGCTTCGCTCGCTCGCCAACTACTACTCGAAAGCTTGAAGTTCGGATCAATATGCAAACTATCAATTGACAATCCTAAAATATCCAGCTTATATAGTCATTGGTAACAAGTTCACGTAATATAACAATGGGCATTTATTCTATTTGTTGCTGAGAGCAGCTTAAATTTTTTTAAAATACAATTGAAACACATACTTATTCATACATAGACAATGGACACACACACACACTCACTCATACACACATACACACACACACACACACACACACACACACACACACACAGTACTTACATTCTACAATAAACATCATTGATATTGACCCAGCTATGTTGGTACCAGTACAGTTGTAGTCCCCTCCTTGTTGGCCCATGCTGTCTACTACTATCAACTGTGATATATTCCCGACATTAAATATAGAAACTCCTCCTGTTCCGTTGACAAGAATCATGTTATTTCTACTCCAGGATACCATTGGCTGAGGGATACCACTGACAACACATGAGAGTTGAACAGGTATACCAGGGAAAAGTGTCATTAAAGATGAACTTTCAGAGCTAATACTGGGAACTAAAAATATATTTATATAAAATTAAGTCAATATAAATCTTTATTTTTACCTCTATGGGTAAGCCCAGTTGAAAAACTAGAAAAATTTCCAATGCCTCTAGTGTTAATACCAGCCACTCGGACCATGTACATTGTTCCTGAAGCCAGGTTTTCCAAAACTGTAGAATTTTGTAATGGATTGGTAACATTCACAGTTCGAACTGCTGAACCATCAAATAGATAGAGTTCTATGACCCACACGGTTGCGGGGTTTGTAGTAGCAGGCATTTGAACTGGATGCTGAATACAATAATGAATTAATAACAAATGATAGCAAATAAACTATGTCTTACATTCCACGACACCATCAACTCTGATACAGAAAGAGTTTGTACATTAAGCATATATGGATTGGAGAGTCCTGTGAAATATATATAAGTCATTAATAATTGTATCTGATAATACTAATGAGCAGTTAATTACTTAGTGAGAGAGTTGAAGTGCTGACTACTGATGGTCTGCTTCGCCCTACATTTGAAACTACGTAAACTGTAAAGTTGTATGTGGACAAAGGTAATAGAGGTGATAGTTGTGCACCAGAAAACTGTGGTGCTATCATATCTGTTCTCACTAAAGTTCCAAATCTTCTGATTTCAATCTCAGTTCTAATCCTTGGATCAGATCCATTCATTTGAAATGTCCACACTAAAGCCACCGAGTTAATTGTGACTTCCGTCACGCTAAGTCCCACTACTTGCTCTGGAAAATCTGCACAGACATATTCATTAGCTATTACAAATTGAATATCATGCACAAGTACCATTAAAATGGCCAGAATTAGCTCATTGAGTAAGCTATAAAGATTAATAGAATTATCAATTAAGTTCAGTAGTATTTTAATCTTAATTAAAGTTGTTCGGATACTGTTACTGTTGCTTGTAAATATAACAACTACAACTACAAGCAGCAACAACAAAATAACAACAAACAACAACAACTACAAACAGCAATAGTAGCAACAATCACAACAGCAACACAACTAGTGATGTGCAGCACAAATGGTGAGCAAGCCTAAAGACTATACTATTTTTATGATTTTTACTTCTAAAACTGAAGCTACTGAAAATAAAGTCGATTTTTTAAATTATGCATACACGGTAAAGGTATTCCAGTGCCATAGTAACAACTCGTTGCAACTGTTTGAATTGAAGGGAAAAAACAACAACGAAATAATACACGTTATTTAAACATTTTCTTTGTGATATTCTTTAGCAAAGTAGTGGCTGTAAAGCACAATGCTTTGACACAACCGGACATACACCTATACGAGACTTACCTTCGTGGTTAATCTAGTGGACAGTGCATTTTCAAGTAAATACTGTTGCGTATGGCTTATAACCATGACAAAGAGCGCATTGATTTACCACCGCCACTAACTCGAATAGAAATGGAAGTCCCATAAGTTTTTACGTTTTAACTGCACCCGCAAAAGAATTCAAAACGGTAAACAATTCAATTTCTAGGGTGGTACGGGTACTGATCAACAAACTGGAGGATTCTGTTTAGTGAAGTTTGGGATGGGGTCGACCACAGAACTAACACAAAAACGTGAGGGTCACAGTACAAAATGCCTTACGTACGTCCAAACATATGTATAAACAAATATCCCCGATTTTCAATTGAATTACCCCTGATAGTGTCTCGCTCGCTTCGCTCGCTCGCCAATAATAATAATAATAATTATAATTATAATAATAATAATAAATTATTTAAAATAAACTTTAGAATTTTGGCATATACACTATAATTTATAATATGATTTATACCAGAAATTAAATTTAAATACTCACATGCACGCGTGTTCTGGAATTATTGATTATAATAGCACGTTTTGCGGATTATAATTCGGCAATAAATAATTTGGCAATAATTGATTCAGATCACAATTAATTTACTACTGAGGAGTGTTAACGTCTACTAACTGCACTAATTAATATCATAGTTATGATATATACCTAACTATAAGGTGACATAATAGTAAAGGTAAGACATAAAAGCAAAACAAAATGTTTCTTAGTTTCAAAATAAAATAATACACTGATTTCATACAGTCTATGTAAATATTATTATACACTTAACACTCCACTGAGTCAAACCTTACATTCAACCATGAATATTAAAGTAGCTGATCCAATGACATTACTGACAGAACAGTTGTATTCTCCTCCCTGTTCCCCAGCATTATCTATTACAGTAAGCTCTGATGTGTTCATACTGTTCGATATAGAAATTCCCGATCCATTGACAAGATTCATGCCATCTCTAACCCAGAATATCATAGGTTGGGGAACCCCATTAAAGATACATACTATATATACAGGCATTCCTGGATATAGCATCATTGTGGCAGAATGCAGGGTGCTGAGGTTAGGTGCTAAATAGAGAATGTTTTTTTTTATTACCATCACAAAGTAAAAAAAGTGAATATACCTGTAAATGTTTGTCCAGTTCCAAAACTAGTAAAGTTTCCAATGCCTCTAGTATTAATTCCCGCAACTCGAACTAAGTATACAGTTCCTATATTGAGACTAGACAGAACTGTAGAACTAGCATTTGGGTTAGTAATGGTTACATTCTGTAACAGTGATCCACCTGATAAATACACTTCTACTATCCATGAAGATATTGGAGTAGTCGTAGCCAGCACTATGGCTGGATGCTAATGCCATAGTAAACTAATAGTAAAAAGCAATACTATAAAATAAATTGGTAAACTCACTTCCCAAGAAACTTGCAATTCTGAAGAAGAAAGAGCTGTTAGATTTAATGAAGTAGGATAATCCAGACCTAAGTAGTTAAGACTGGCTAAATAGAGAGCATAAATGTTTTAATACTTACGTAACGAAAGAGTAGAAACATTACTAAAAGATGGCCTACTCCTTCCCACACTAGACTCTACATATGCAGTGACTGAATAAGTCCTCAGGGGGGAAAGGTTGGTTAATTCTGTACTGGTAGACGATGCCGCAATTGCAACGGTTCTTTCTAAAGTATTATTCCTTCTAATCTCAATATCCAATCCAGTTCTTGGACTAGAGCCATTCATTTGGTAAGTCCACTCAAGTAATACAGAATCTTCAGTAGCCATTATCACACTCAGGCTAGTAATAGATTCTGGAAAATCTGTCACATAATTTTAATAATTTAGTAAATGTTTTGCAGCAAAGAACATTAAATATAAAATCTAGTCTACAAAAAACCAATAAATAATTATTAGATCTACAACTATAAACTGCAGTCTTCCTCTGAGATATTGACAACTGTAAACAACTGATAGTGTCTCGCTTCACCATGCTGTTTGCTATTACTCACATTCTCTTTCAAACATTAGTGAAAAGGATCCAGCTGGGTTAGTGGCAGTGCAATTGTATGCTCCTCCCTGTTGACCACCCACGTCTATTACTGTCAATTGTGAAGTATTTACAGAATTGACAAAAGAAACTCCTTCAGTTTCATTCGTAAGATTGATGCCATCTTTGGTCCATCTTAATGTAGGTATCGGAACTCCAGCACCAAGACAAAACAATTGTATAGAAGTTCCTGGAAAAAGCGATCTTGTTAATGGAGTTATAGTAGTGACTGTAGGTACTGGAAATAAATGCTCAAAATGGAAACTTGAAATAAAAATATTTTAACGTACCTACAAATGTTTGTCCACTTACTACTTCTGAGTAATTACCAATACCTCTTGTATTAATGCCAGCCACACGCATCCTATAGGTGACCCCAGGACTAAGACCAGTCACCACAGTAGAATTACTGGTTGGGTCACTAACTGTTACATTTTGAAGTAGTACTCCATTCTGCGTATACACTTGTACAATCCAAGAGGTTTGTGGAGCAGTAGTTGCAAGCATCATGACTGGTGGCTTAAAGTAAAGTTATATTTAACTATTTCACCCAGAGAAAAGATAAGATACTTACCACCCAAGAAAGTAATATTTCTGTGGGAGAAAGAGTATTAATCAATGATGTGGGAGCTGATAATCCTGAAGGGAAAAAAAGAAACATCTTGGATTTGGCAGTCCTTCAATTCAATTTCATGAGTATTGTTAATAAAAACATACTTAGAGAGAGTGTTGAAGCATTGATAGAAGATGGCCTGCTTCTTCCTATGTTTGACTCTACAAATGCAGTGAAAGTATATGTTGTAAATGGTAGAAGGTTAGATATTTCTGTGCTTGTGAATGATGCTGCAACCATATCAGTCCTCTGTAAGGTACCACTCCTTCTGATCTCTATATCCACTCCAGTCCTTGGACTGGAACCATTCATTTGGTAAGTCCACTCCATCATTACAGAATTGGTGGTCGATGCTATCTCACGAAAATTTGTCACTTCTTCTGGATAAACTGAAAAATTATACAAATTTAAAACATAATTAATATATTAATGAAGTAAAATTTAATACAGCTATTCAGCAAAAATTCTCAATTAGTATATGACCTCTTCTCTCTGGTTTAGCTTCATTTGTGAGCAATCAAAGTGAGCCAGACAATATTAGGGGTAACACAATAAAAAAAATCAGAGATATTTGTTTAGTGGCAGCACTCTCTATTTAGGGTTGATCACCCCTTTCCCATAAAGATAATACAAAATTCACTTCACATTATATCTGGTTTCAGTCAACAGTAATTAAAAACAGTGGTTAGTTGTCTATTGGAGTCTCTAATGATGCTATATATTCAATCTCTAGTCCACAGAGTGCAAGAAACCAAGTTATAAAATTTCAAAAAATCGAATTTCTCCATATCATCAACTTCTTCTTCGCCACTAATTCTAGAAAATGAAATTTAGTCAGTTCATAAGACGTAACTGCATCTGGCAACATTCAGATCATTTATTAGAAAATGCCTACTTCCAGGGGGGAAACAATTAAATTACCTTGGATAATACCGGTAAAGAGGTCTAACAAAAAAAATCTGTTTAGTGGAGTTTGGGACAGGGTCAACCATCAAGTGAACATGATATACGTATGTCCAACATATATTTACTAGTCATGTGTGCTTCAACACAAATAGCAAGTGAGCTAGCCTAGCTTTAAAATGATAACTAACTATGAGCTACAGCTCTTGGCATAATTTATATAGTTGTTGAAATTGAAATATTTTAACTTGACCTCCCATTCAATAATGACAAAGAGAAAATAGTGCTGCTGGGTCCACTATGCTTTTACAAAAGTTCAGGTGCGCTTAGGTCTGCTCCAAAACTACTTGTAGCTTGCTTTTCAAGGTCAGCAACTCATATGGTCCACAAGTTCATTACTTTGTTATTTATTTTATCAAGACACTTAAGGGGGTCGCATGTACCATATAAATAAGCAAATAAATAAATAAATAAACACCACAGAGTCTCTATTGTGTAAACCATGTAAGTATCTCACTCACTTCGCTTGCTTACCAACTAGTTGTAAAAAACAACATTTCTTAAAAGTAATTATAGAAATATTCTTGTTCTAACAACCAATATTATGTTAATTAGAAGTCAAAATGTCGGGTTAAATTATAATCATAATATTGGCTGTTAGAATGAGACAATTTGCTATCTATATGTGAGTGGGTCTAGGAAAAGGGACCTTATGGAGCAAACCAAAAAAATTGAGTTTTTTAAGCTAATAAAAAGCTACAATTTATCTAAACTTAGTGCTAAAATACTGGAGGGTAAAACCTTCGACATGCAGAGAAACTGGCAGTTGAACTGGGCTGTATTCAGCAATTGAACTAGAAATCGAGAAAACACAAATTGAATTTCCACTTCCGGTATAATTAACGTTTCCGTATACTTAACGGCGTACTCCGCATACGCAATTAAATCGTCCAGCCGCTTTTTAACGGCGACTAATGAAGTTTGGGTAGAGTTCTTTTTAGCTTTCAAAGCATCTCACGGCCTGTCTTGTCAGAATCCTTGGCTACTCTATTCGCTGTAGCGGTAAACTTTCAGCCAGAGGTAAGCTGTAGAGTGCATGCAATAGTCTCAAAGCTATGCCGTTTTTTTAGCTGCTTCTTTGAAACTCCACCCATCCCCCGTTTATTGTACTTCGAGAACAAGAGAGAATAAAAAGTAGCTTGTGCTACTGCATTCTTACTTTGCAATACATCAAGCGCCACTATGTGGTGAGGTACTTGTTGTTGTAATTATTTAAGCCGAGAATGATTGAATTTCATAAAAGTTGGAAAAAAATTAGGGTTGCTCTAAAAATATGGAAACAAGGAATTTTAAAAAGTCAGAGTGTTAATTCAAAAGATGAGCATTACAAAACTTGCCCATATTGAGAATGGTGATTGTACACCCCTTAATCACTACTTTGCTATTTGTCAACTTCAAAAGTTCTGAAAGTTGTCAAACACATGGGACTTAGTTTGAATTTGTTCTTGATCCCCAACTTTTTTGAGAAATCCTAAAAATTTTTTTTACTCTTTTAAATGTTTCTCTTTTTTATATTATTTTTTTAATTTATTTAAGGCAGTAGTTTAGGGTTTTAGAATCACTATTCTCAATTTGGGCAATTTTTGTAATGCTCATCCTTTGAATTAACACTTTGGTTTTAAAAATCTTTGCTTCCATATTTTTTTTAGAGCAACCCTAACAAATTTTTTTTAACATATGAAATGTTGTTGTTGTTTTTACAACTAGTTTCCCACTTTTTTCTTACAATCTTTGCCATGACTATTCATCTTTGTGTCATTCCAGTTCCATTAGCTATGCTTTACTCACTATTTTAGTCTCAACTACCCACTTTTCAATATTCACATTACCTTTATCCACAACAGCTTATTACTAAACATTTACTTCTGAAACAATCTACACCAAGCATTTACTGTTTTCTCCAATGGCCGCTGCAAAGAAGTCGATGTAGCAATTCACTCTATTCTTTTTATTCTCCTTCTGCTGTCTTCCTTATATATGAAGAAGCATCCTAGCCTTTGAGTTTTGATGCTATTTTGAGCAGCTCACGTGCAGCTGAATGAGTGCCATGCCTTTTTTCATTAACGCTGACTTGATTGGACAAGCAGTAATGTAGGAGACAAGGCCAAGAGTCATACTAACACCTCTTCAACTGGGCTTGGGTGTACAGCTCCATCACCACTTTGTGTCTTGTTACCTGATTGATATGCTACACCAGCATGGTTTCTGCTGCTCACAACACAGAGGGTAGTTAGTAAGCTCAAAGATTCATTTACAAAGTCTCAAAGCCCGTGTGGGGCCAGAATTCAGCGGGTTACTCCACCCAGAGGGTGGAGCCACAGAAGCAGAGAACCGAAGTCAAGAACAGGGAAGGAACAAGCAGGAGCAGGCTGAGGAGCCTGAAAGAACTTGTTAAGGGTGCTGCGACAACGCCCACGCACATATTCACAATAATTGGATTTTGGTTGCTAGGGATTACTAACTTTTTTCTTGGTGTTTGTAGAGCTCCAACTAAGGGTGGATCCTAAAGAGTACTGCTAATGGACTAACTAAATAAAAAGAACGGGCCTTGGGAGCCTGTTTCGTTCAAGTTACGAGCTCCTCAGCCTCAAGTATATAATCCACAACTCCTCGGCGGGTGCCGTCGCTGACGAGCCCATTCTTCGTCTACTGCTACATTTGGTGATTGTCTTCAAAACCTTCGTTGTACTTTTTCTCAATTCTGCTTTGTTTTGTCTAGTTGACTGTGCTGATTTGATCCTCACGGCAGCGCGCCCGAATTTTTTTCTTTCAAAAAAAATTGCAACGAACATTTTGTAGCTAAGGTCATAGTCAGCCTGTGTACGAAATTTGGAGTCATTTCTACTCGTAGTTTCTGAGAAGAAACACAAAATAGACTCCAGGACTAAAAATTAGTCCACGCGATCTTTTGGCAGAGACCGGATTACTTTCAAACCACACCCACAACAGATTCAATTAATTCCCGCGGGAAAGTGAGTTCCAGGTGCTCTCTAACTTTCGGGCACCTACCGGTTAGCAAACCAGTTATCTGGCCGCCTTTCCTTCTCGATGATAGCCCTACTGAAACGAGTGTGAGGAGATTATTGTAGTCTAGTTAATAGTGTTTTTCTCGGCATGGTCAGGTAAGGGAAGCCTTTTATCAAGCTAGCTAGATGCATATTCAGTGTGTGTATGTACCTATAATAGATTAGTGAACCATTTTTGCTGCTGGAAAACTCTACAGTTTCGGGTTGTGTACAGTTTTCTGTACTTAGCTATTCACTTCATTTGTTTATTCATCCTTACTTAGCTAGCTACATCACAAAATATTCATCTATAATTTAGCTGGCTATTTCAAAATATTTTTTATATAAAATAAGTATCATTATTATTATATTATACATTCATAAAAATTATCACTGGTCATCACAATACTGTAAAATAAAAAAATCATGAGTGATATAATCAGGAAGAAGTTTTGCACAAGAATAGAAAATTAAAATAATGGAGTCATTAGTGAGGTATTATTTACCTGTCAAAGCTTGGAGACAATCTGGAGCCAGTGTCTGCTCTAGGGAGAAACAATACTGATAAAGTAAGCCAAGAAATACAATATCAAACAGCTGCGCTCTTTACAACTTATAGCGGGGGCGGGGCCTCGGTTAGTTTTATCAATTGGTAGGCGGGAAGCTTTGAATTACCCGCGCAAGCTAAGTTAGCGGTTGTTTTTACTATTGCGAGCCTGGCGGATTTTTGTGGTAATTTGTGATGCGTGCGGGTGCGCGCGCGTTGCTATGTCGCAGCACCCTTAATAGAACTAATTAGCAAGTGGTTAGAGAGTTTGTGGGTGCGTGTGCGAGAACTAATTAGTGGTAGCTTCTAAAACATTCTTGTCCACGTGTGTGTAGCGTTTATTAGAGTTTGTTCTAGAAACTTCTTTTTGTAGGCGTGGCCTGGCCTGTACTATTTAAGGCCAGCCCATGCAAGGTCATGTGTCTATTCTTTTCTATCCGTTTTTCTGTATTCCATGTCATCATACTCGACTATTGAAATTAAAACTTAAATCACTTGATGCTGAGTGGGAATTCAGGAAGGTAGCTACCCAATCGTTCTACCTGGGAGTTGTGATAACTGGTGGCAACAAGTACCAAGGCAGCCTGGTTCCTGTTCCTACATAATCAAGCAGCCCGGAGCGCAGCCTCACAGCTAGTCTCTCGAAGACTACATTAAATTGCTATTGTTACAGTTCAATAAAAACTAATTATAATTTTTTCCAAAAACTAGCTACCTCATTATGCTCATAATTACACTAATCATGCTAGCATATGCTAGCATATGCTAGTATTTGTGAAATCACTTATCACGCTCAAAATCATGCCAGCACAATTTGCCAACCCTTAGTGAATGGGTATGCTTAAGGGTGCTCAAACACTCTTTGAGCGAAAAACCTGCCAAACAGGCCACGGTTGCTAGGGCCTGTTAAACTTACTTCTGCTTTCCCCCCGAATTATTTTATTTATGCAGGCCAGCAAGTACTGCTAGGAGAAAGCACCTACCGAGAATGAAGACTGGAAGTCGATCGCATCTCAATATATCGCATATCTTTGTGGTAGATAACGCGCTACTATTCAGCTGGAGTGCGCTACTAAAGGCGCCCAGGCGTTGCTATGTGTGAGCACCCTTAATCATGAAAAAAAAAAGAAACTAATTCATGAGATAAAATGAAAGTACGAAGACATTTTGGCTAGTGATGAAAGAATATTTATAAAATTGTCAAATTCAACCATGAAGAAGAAAAAAATTGAATGAGCAACAACCACTAAATTCTGTCCAGAATTAATAAATGCTGGACTTGTTTTGCTTTGGTATACTATGAACTTGGTCTGCCATATTGTATAAGGACACAAGAAGTAAAAATTCTGACTCAGAATTTTTACTACTTGTGTCCTTTCTTTTATCCATTCAGACTTATTGGAACAAGTTGTTGCTTCTTCAAATGATGATGGGTCCTGCTGAAATGTCAAACAAGTGCTATGTATTCTGAAATAATCTGGTGGATGTCTTTCTCTTGTAGAACGCCTGACCACCGGTTCTATTTCACTTTCTTCAGTAGGTGCGACATCAGAAGCTTCATGATTATCGTGAGTGAGGTCAGGATCACACTGCAGCTCTACCTCAACATGAGTGTTGAAGTTGTTTGGTGCATTATTGCTATCTTTCTTCTCCTCTTCGTTGAATTGCACATCTCGACAATGCACCACTTTCTGACGAGTGATATCAAACAACCTATATCCCTTGGTTTCACGGCCATAACCAAGAAGAGTACACTTCTTGGACTTGGGGTCGAGTTTCCCACGTTCATCCTTGGAAATATGCATGTATGCATCACATCCAAAAACTCTTAGACGATCCACTCTTGGCTTAATATCATGCCATGCCTCGTAAGGTGTCATACCATCAACTGCCTTGGTCGGAGATCGATTTCTTAAGTAGGTGCCATTCGTGAACCAATCGCAATACATTCACCACGCATTTCACACTTCTCATCATCAAACTTGACAGTTTTTCCAGCATCAGAAACCTTTGATATGCTCAGGAGATTATAAGCCAACTTCGGAATAAGGAGAACATTTCCAAGATTACATCTTTTCTTGGTTCCATCTGCTAACAACATTTGAAGTGACACTGTACCTTCAGCTGTAGCCTTCAGCACTCTACCATCTCCAAGAGATACTTCTTGAGGGTTGTCCAAAACAGTGATATCCTTGTAATATCCTTCGTCGTTGCACATGTGGCAAGTAGCCCCCGAGTCAATGATCCAGTTATCCTTCGAGGTAATTGAGAAAACATGATCAACTATTAATGCCTAATCTTCGCTTGATCTATCATGATCTCGACTTGAATTGACTGTCGTGGTTGCTGCACTTGCCATGTGTTTAGCCTTTCCAGTGGTTGCACGTTTTCCTCCTTCCTTTCCTGTTCCAGTTTGAGCAAATTTCCAGCAATCCTTCTTGAAATGCCCTGGCTTCTTACAGTAATAGCAAGTGACTCCTCTCCTTGGCTTTGCTCTGACAGTGAAAACTTTCCGCTCATCATTCTTTATCTTTCATTTTCTGCTCTTCATGCAATATCCTCTCAACGACGTTCTCCAGACTGGGAACTGAATCCGAATTTGCTTCTAGAGCCGTCACCAATACATTAAACGAATCAGGCAGACTAGTTAGCAAATGGACTACCTTGTCTTCATCTGAAATAGGATTATCTATGACAGACAGCTCTTCAAATATCTCAGTCATCTGCTTGACGTGTTTTTGAACTGACTCACCACCTTTTAGACGAAGAGAATGCAGTTTCCTTCTGAGCTCGAGCTTATTAGCCCACGTTTTCTTCTGGAAGTGGTCCCTCAGCTTCTTCCACACAGACACAGGATCCTCTGGGTCTGCACCAATAAGGTACAACAAGGAAGGGTCTATTGACAAAACAATAGTCGCCAAAGCGCGATCTCTGCGAGCTAGAAACTTGCTGCGAGCTTCACCAGCTCCATCGGGAGCGACCTCCGTTTCATTTACAATACCCCACAAATTATCTCTAATTAAAGCCATCTTGCACTGGACTTTCCACGTAGGATAATTCTTCTCATTTAGAGGTAGCTATAATCGAGACCGTCTTTACTTCTGCCATCACTCATGCAGGTTACCGCTAGCCAACGAAATAAAACACTAGCACAAAAACACCGGCACTGGGCCCATAACCTATTGACGGCAAAGTATGTTCATCTTATTATCAATCATAAAACGCACACACACACACACACACACAATCACGTGATGATTATAGAAACCAACAGTTCATTGAATAATCACGACGAATGATAAGTCAGGGGCGTAGGCAGGGTGAGGGGGGGGGGGGGGGGGGGGATTCACGTGAACCCCCCCCTTTCAAATTAATGATATTCATGAATCAATCCTTCAAAATCTGATTATATTGCTCAGTTAGCTATGTGCATATTTTTTCCTCAAATTTAACCACTAAACTAGCATGGAGCACAAAAATGATAACAGCTAGGTGCATTCTAAAGTGGTCAGTATGCATTCCTCAAGTCTCAAATATCAATTTCAATGCCACGCATAACTCAGAGACAACAGCATCGTTTTAACCCTCGAAGTAGCTCAGTAGAAGAATACTTTAAGCAGACTATAGCAATCCCTTTTCTCGACTATCTGATTACCAGTATTGCTACTAGGTTTGATAAACATACTACACAAGTAGCTGTTTTACAAAGCCTCTTGCCTGCATACTTGGAAACAACTTCATCACTTGATGATATTCGACCCACTATTGCCTTCTATTCTGAGGATCTCCCCAATGTTGAGATTATTGATGAAGAACTTCATCGTTGGAAATCAAAATGGTTGCATATCCCTCAAAATGATCGCCCTAAATCCTTGAGTGAGACATTGAAAGAATGTGATGCAAATGCTCTGCCTAACATTTTCACATTATTGAAACTATTTGCCACTCTTCCCTTAAGTTCGTGTTGTTGTGAACGCTCAGGATCATCTCTTCGTAGGCTTCACAACTATTTACGTGCTACACAAACTGAAGAAAGACTGTCTATGCTAGCTCTAATCAACATCAAATATGAAATGGAAATAGACATTGATAGTGTTTGTAAACTACACGTATACAGTACCTAAAAAAACATCCACGTAAAATAGAATGTGCAAGTTTATTGTTTTAATTTTTTTTCCCCAATTCAATTCATTTGTCTTTTCATTTATTCATTCAGTTTTATCATTCCGTTATGGTAGACACTAACTAAATAGTCGAGCTGGTTTGTTTCACCAAAAATCTATTTTTGCCAAATATGGGGTGTGGCTTTTAAGAAATGGGTGTGATTAAACTTTAGGTTAATTCTGAGCCCCCTTCTGAAAAATCCTGCCTACGCCCCTGTAAGTTACAAGTGATTACAACAATTTGTAACTACAGTTTTGTGAGATAAAATTGATCATATCATAGTGTTTCAAAAAGTTTGCTCTTTAAGCTGGAAGCACTGTATCTGAATGAAATATCGTGAGTTATTTCAAGGGTCATGTACCTAAAGATATCATTGTGAAGATATCTAGGTGGAATACTTTCCCCTCTCTTCGCGCTCTCTAATATACTCCTGTCTTTAAACTCTGCTCTAGCACTAAACTTTTTCTTTCTACTCTACATATTACATATAAACATGCTGGTATATCTGCTCTCATGTCTGTGATTTTAGAGACATATTACATCTCTGACCTAAGAAATTTTCTCAAGCTTATTAGCCGTCGTTGTCCTATGTGCCAAAAAGCGTACTCTCGACCTACTACTGTCGAGAACTATTCTACTGCTCAGTGAATTATCACAGAGCTGGTCCTTCATTACTATTTCGAAACCAAGTGTTGGGGATTATTATGGGTTGAAACCAAGTGTTGGGATTTACGACCCCAACATTTTTACCCTAGATATCTTCACAATGATATTTTTAGGTACATGACCCCATGCTGTTATTTCACACTACTGCTCACTACTACTCACTACCCCAATAGTTTTAGCAACCGGCCAAACTTTTCAATTTTCTAGGTTTTATAGCTACCTTCCTCTGGTGTACCCTGCTCTTTACCCTGCTCAATAGGGTTAGAGCAGCTGCTAAAATATCAGCTGGGGGTGTGGGTAGTCCTTACAACCAACTTTATGGCTGTGAGTTACCCTTCCTCTAGTACTAACTACAGTAGTGAAGATATCTAGTGTGGAATAATTACACTTGTCAGAGTGTTATGGGCGAGATATTTCACTCTCAGGCTTTATTTTCACTTGCCTCTGGCTTGTGAAAATAAATTATCCTGTGAAAATAAATTAGCCTGTTCGTGAAATATTTTGCCATATCACACTACTCTGACTCATGTAATAAGTATTATATATATTATTTTTTGTAATTTTGATTTTCTTTATACACAGACAGTGCTACAATTTCAAGGTACACGTAATAAAATTTTCTATGGAAAGGGTCATTAAGACCTTGCCTCCCTTACACTTACCTGACAGGAGAAATGCGACAGCATTGTGGGAGAAGCACTTACAATTGCGGCTGGTAGCTAATAGAAGCGGGTACAATGGCGGTTATGCAAAATGCGTAACCCGTGCTGTGAAGTACCCTTGCGTTTTACGTGGAAACGCGTAATTAGGCAATAATCAGTTAAAACAGTAATGCAAAACCACAGGAAGTACAAAAACCACATAACATATTTAAAGGTTTATTTGTTTCTATATAACACTTAACCGCACCCATTTGATGCACATGCCTATTTATGGCTCCACACTGATCGATGTTTGATCACATTCATGATTTCTATTCATAGTTAAGTTTAGCTGATATTTTGAGGGGGGGGGGGGGGGGGGTTCCTCCTCCCCCATACTCTGCATAAACCTGGGTATTGCCCAAAGCATGCAATAGCTTGGTAAATATATATGAGAAGCAGGAATTTCAACAAGCTTCATGTTAGATGTATTCTCCTCTTTTTTCACACACTTTTTTTAACATACACAATTAAAAATATTTGGTCGCCACTGGGAATCAAACCCAGGACCGCTTGCCTAATGCATAAGTGCTCTACCACTGAGCTACGACATGCTTCATGTTCACTGCTTTGCATCATAATCCTAACTTCATTTTATGTTATCAACTTGTCACTTATGAAACTATAGTCAGTAACCTTTAAAAATGAATATTATTTACATTGAGAATTAAATATACACAACAAAATTAAAGATTTGACTAGGTGTAATAGTTAGTACAGATGTTTTATATTTCCAGAATTGGTTTAATACATTAAAAATACTAGTCCAATTTTTCAACTTACATTCTACAGTAAACATTGCCAGAGTAGTACTCACTAAATTGGTTGCATTAGCAATATACCGTCCACCACTTTGACCTCTGAAGTCTGAAACATTGAGAACTGACTCGTCTGATGATACTGTGTAGCTTACATTATCCACATTGTCAATGAGAGGACTGTCATCTAAATACCAGCCAAAGAATATCGTAGGAAACCCAAAAAATTCTACAAATATGGATATGAAATCTCCAGGAAACAGTGCAGTAACATTTGAATATGAACTGACGATATCAGGATCTACAAATATAATTAATTGATAAATTACATATGTATATGATAGTTTGAACCATTAATTTGAGAAATTATCACTGATAACTGTCCCGAGTCCGAGAGTGGTCCTTTTGCTATAATTCTGAGAGTTACAACAATGAATAATTCTCAGTTTCAGATTATTCTTCATAGCTAAAAGGACCAATTACTTTCATCACAAGACAGTTACTAAGCAATATATATATATATATATATATATATATATATATAGTTGTCTTGGTACCTGACATATGATAAAAGTGATATCACCTGTGGTGGAATGCTCTACCACATGAAAAATACAACTAACTATCATAATTGTGAGGATTTGGCCTCCCCCTGTCTCATTGAGTTGAGTAAGGGGTGATGTCGGCTGCCCAATCCCAAGGTAGTGCCGCTGAGTTCTGTCCCACTACCAGCCTTAGCTAGTTCTCCCAAACCCTTCACCAAAGTTTCAGGCTGCAAAGGTGACATGAAAGGTCAGAACTAAGAACCCATGAGGTAATGTGACACATATATATACAAAATAGATGACAAAGGTGATCCAAATGAAAGTGCTTTATGTGTGATTTGTGAATGCAAAGAGAATCAATTAGATTCACTTCTGATACGTTATTTTGGGTAGACTGATGTGTGTGGAGCATGGGTCCATAAATCTGTCCATTTGGCAACAACATAGGTACTCGACAGTTTAAGTGTGACAACTTCTAATTTTGTCTTGTTTTTGTGCACCACTTTGTTACAATCTTTGTTAACCATAGTACTGGAAATGATGAAATAATATTTTATGAATTTTATGTCAAGTCATTGTCATTTCAGCAATAATCGGGTATTGTTCAAATTGTCTTGTTCATAACATGCCATAGGTTTTACCACTGATGACCATAGGCATCAGCATTGGTGAGGTTACTTCACAACCAAAAATGCTTACGTGTACAATTGACAGAAGTACCATTCCATCCATTGAATCTCGAGCAGTTCAGAGTAGCAAATAAGTTTTCTTCTGTTACAGGGCCTGACCCACAAGTAACACGAGCTATACTGCCAATACGTCGATCATCTGAATAATTGACAAATCCGTTTCGAACATCCAGAAAGTCACAACCTATTAAAAACACATATAGATGCACAATTAGACTGCAAGCAAACAAAAACACTATGCAATTAGCAAGTGAACAAGTGGGACAGTCAGTGGTATAAGCGGATCTCTGGATAAACTGCTAAGACGTGTTGCATTTGGTATTTGATAACAATGAAAAAAGTTCATGAATGTCTTCACTCAATTGTCATCAATTTTTTACTCCATCGCATATGCTACAATAGTGTCTTGGTAGAGTTGGCATGATAAAAACCATTAATAACTTTGACAGAATTAGCTATGCTTCTGTCTTTTGAAAGCTTGTGTTGAAGCTGTCCAATAAATTAGCCAACAGGAAGGTGCTGTTTAAAATGTCAATAAAAAAAGTCTATGGGAATAAATAAAACCACACGCTTCCCATGCTAATACACACGGTGGGATTTAGTCATACACACAAACCAGGCCAACCATGTGAGCAAACCTAAGGTAACTGTAACAAAGAGCAGTCATCGATTTGATAACTTCATTTCTAGCCTTTTGCTTGACATTCTGGCATGTTTTTGGTTCAGGAGTTTGCTGTTATCAAAGGCTATTTAACCTTCTCACTGGCAGATAAAATTCAATGTTTTTTTTTCTAAATGAACGATGTATAAAAATTAATATAAAATCAGGAGTTCCAAAAAGTACCTAGCAACCATATCACATGAAAGTACATGTATTGTTCAACATTTTGATCAAATTTGGTTGTCTAGCAACAAACTACAAAGTGGTTTTGTGACCACAACATAACTATATCACAACAACGTGATCTGTATAATATGTTCCAGTGCAATATTAGCAATTTCTTTTTGCATGATTAGATATTTTTTACTGTTATTATAGACAGTCATCTCAGCCAGTAATGCTGTTGCTCACTGAGGACACCAGGGGAGGTGTGACTGCTAGCTCGACAAAAGAACATCAAGAATAAAAGAATATTTCGCTAATAATTCCAGTCCTCAGCACACACTTACTCCTCCCTCTAACAATTTCTTACTCATACTCCTTGTTTCTCACCCATTCTTTAATTTGTCTACCTTTCTTGCTTTCAACATAATCAGTACTATTATGTAGGTAATGAAGATACCAGCAGCTATGTCGAAAAGGAAATGGAAGCTGATATTCCAGGTAAGACAAACAGCTATTTATGCTGTGTATTCGGGGGAAAAAAAGAAGTAAGAAATAGTTTTACTGGTAATGTAGCAATAAGTTTATTATGCCATATAGCTTCCTGGGAATATGGCGCTAATTTGGTCACATCTATAAACTTTCTTTTACAAACTCCCAACAATGAGTAATGATTTGAGTAAGCTGCCTCTGCTCTCTGAATTACTTTGGACTTCTTTGATTCATTCAGATGATGGTGATTAGACACTGCCACTAAGGACACTACTGTGTTTAGGGTCCCGAAGGCCTCAGGCTGTGGCGTCCCAAGTGTAGCGAGGGCGCTACTAATGGGGCCTAAGGGACCCTAAACACAGTAGCGCCCGATGGTGCGCAGTGCCTAACTAATTTAGAACATAGCAACCACTGAGTGAGTGTTTCCAAGCGCTTCCAACGTACTTCCACTCCCAGCATGCTAACATTTTTTGATAAGGAAAAGAGAGATATTTCAAGGGAGATGGAAGAACCTACAGAATTTTGTGATAATCCTACCTGTTTAGGAGAACCTTGGTGTAGCGCCTGGGAAATATGTAGTGAAATGATGGACAGAGCTGCTACCGCAGTACCTGAAGAGGAGAAAATATACTCCAATTCTATTATTAAGGAACCTCAAGAGCGAGATTCCCAAGCTTCCTGCTCCAACCTACCACAAACCACCACAGGTCAATCTTTCTCGCCGTCAAAGAAACAATCTCAAGCATCCTCTCCTCTTTCCTACGGCAACAGAAGACTTTTTGCTGCAATAAAAACTGATGAGGAAGTTGACAGGGCAAGGGAAACTGGTACATGCAAGATAACTAAAGAAGACACCATTAATATTGCTGTGGTTTGTGGACTTCCTGGAGCTTCTACAGGGAGAATCAGAATGGAGACAAAATATGACCAATTGAGTCATTGAGTAGGGAGAATATTCAGTATTGGCTAACCAGATTCATTTTAGAGGTAAAAGTAATCATGTAAGTTTATTAAAAAAATTATTTACTATACTGTACTAAAATAAGGTGCGCAAGAAAGATGGAGCAGAGTTTCCTCCAAATACCTTACACCACATTATTTGTGGTCTGATGAGGCATCTTCGCTGGAATGGACATCCAAAAATCGATTTTTTTCGCCGATCATGACTTTGTTGATTTCAAGAAATCTCTTGATGCTGAAATGAAACGACTACAGTCCAAAGGCTTAGGGTCAAAGAAGCGCCAGGCTGAACCCTTATCACTTGATGAAGAAGAAATATTGTGGGAGAAAGGACTTTTAGGAGATAAGGACCCACATACTTTACTTGATACTATGGTATTTTGTAATTGACTTTATTTCGCTTTGAGAAGTGGACGAGAACACAGGCAGCTCCGGTTGAGACCCTGCCAAATTGAACTTATTGAAATGGAAGGAGAAAGGCCATATTTGAAATATATTGAGGATTTATCTAAAAATAGACCTGGAGGGATTAAAGGTAGAAAGATTAAACCAAAAGTAGTAATACATCATGCCAACTCAGACAATTCCGATCGCTGTTTTGTACGACTATTCAAGAAATATATCAATATGTGTCCTACTTCCCCTAATGATTTGGATGCCTTTTACTTGCAGCCTACCACTAAACCAACCCAAGATTGCTGGTATACTACAAGACCTCTGGGACACAACACAAGTGCTTAACTAAGACCATTGCTAGGTTGTGTGCAAGTGCTGGTATTGAAGGCTTCAAGACAAATCCAAATCATTCACTACGTGCCACTACAGCAACAAGGCTGTATCAAAGTGGAGTCGATGAACAACTAGTGATGGAGAGAACAGGACACAGAAGCTTGGAAGGAGTGAGGAACACTACAAAAGAACATCTTCACAACAGGAAGAAGCTTTATCAGACATTTTGTACAACAAAATTCCTAGACTTTGCAATGATACTTCAACATCTTCTAGTCAACAATTAGTACCCTGTTCTTCTCCTTTGCAGAGCCATAATTCCACCCTAGCATCAACAACAAACATTCACAGAAACATAAAGACAAGTCTGCCAGGATCATTTACATTTAACTCTTGCTCAGGAATCACATTTAATATAAACTATTAGTTGATATTTCTTAGCATCATCTAGCTAGCTATTAGCTGTACTTGGCAATTGTAAAATACTATATAATTCTAAATTTTAAAACACACACTTGCTCTATCATAAATACTTGCAAGATTTAATTCAGGCACAATTTTAATATACCAAACATGAAAGTCAAAAAATTCTAGCTCCTCCTTCTCTGGTAGAGCACTTTAGAACATAGCTACTGTAGTTTTTGTATTACATAGTGGGGCTCTGAATCGCGTAGTTCTTCCGACGAGGGCACTATATGTAGTGCCCTGACAGAGGGCTACTATATGTAGTGCCCTGCCTCTCAGGGCATTGGAAAAGGTTAGTGGTTTCTATGATAGCTACAGTAGCTCTCAAGTTGAAACGAGTAGTTTCCTCAACTGGCAACAAAATGACAGATTTAGTGAGCAAGTCCAATTCTCTAGCCTCAACAACAGTACCTCCATGGTAGCTATATATCTCCAGTACTCGGAAAAGTCATCGCAGACAAGATCCACCACCTCAGTTGCAGACAAATTTCTCGCCATTTTTAGAACAAATGTCTTTTTAGCAAAACTAACTTAGTTAGTTAGTAGCTATTTATATTCTAAAAATATATGTACTAGAACAACACATTAGCCGTGCTCTGAATGATACAGCTAAGCTTTAGCATCTATCATTTAGGGAAAAAATAATTTTTCCCTCATTATATCATCCTTGAGCGCCTATAGGCACTTGTGCTGGTGAATGGGTTAACAAGAGCTAGCTATTATGTGAGGTAAGTTTGTGAAACAGGTTATGTCAGCTCAGACTTTCTTACAAGTTAATAGGACTTTTTTTTCTTAGAAATATAGCCTATTAGCTGTTCACTGAGCAAGATCATATGACTTTATCATCATTCATCATAGACTCTATGTCAATGCTTTAACTGTCCATTACCCCTCATATCTGCATAGGTTCAGTAAATGCTTTTTACTGCCCTCTATAATATAAATGTACATGTGATGTATTGGCTAGAGTATGTCCACGCTGAGTTGATACGACCACAAATGTGACAAGAGAGGAATGCACATGCCGAAACCAGAAACCAATTAAGGTCACATGATTGTAGTAGCTCAAACACGCAATCGTCAATTCCCATGAGTGAAAATGGGGAGGGTCTGAAGAGTGTATCATTACAGCTGTTGAAGTGAAAGAAGCTATGTTTCTTCACGGGCTACTTTTAAAAAATGCAAGGCTATAACTAAATACTCGTAGATTAATCGTTTATACAAGCTGCAAGTTGTGTGCTAAAGATGGCTGGAGGCTGTGTAGGGTGATGTGGAGCCAATGACAAACCTTCAAGGAAGAAGTGCAGGACTGTAGCTAAATGCTGATACTCACTTATCACCCTAAGTAAGTCTGACTAAGCATATTTTATATGGTGTGATCAACATCGGAAGCACAACAGTAATTCAGAAGAATCCAGTGCATCACCTACAACTTTAGCTATGACACCTTCCTGCATTACTTGGTGCCCTCCACACAGAATGATTTATATTATCATATTATTCATGCATCATTTTCCATCTACTTACATGTTAAACATTTATAACATGAATAAATTTTATGATGACATTAATAGCAATTTTTTCTTGGTTCTAACCGCCAATATTATGTTAATTAAAACTTAACCCAACGTTTTGACTTCTTGCCAAAGACCTCTTCAGGGGTCACCTGCTAGGTCAAACTCTCCATGGTGATATAATAAGCACAATAGCTATAAACAGCAAGAATATTGGAGGGTACGCTTACTGTTCATTATATCCTGAGGGGTGATTTGCATGCAGCATAGACAGCCAGCATCCTGGAAGCTCTCCTACTCTGTTAAATTTGTTGTCCTGTGTCATCTGTATGTGTAGAGCTTCCTTGATCTTTAATTCACAATTCTTACTGGCTCTGTCTTCAGATGTTGCTGCCAAGCATGTTCAGCAATGGCTGAACCTTCTCATCACCTCTCTTGCAAGCATCTTGATGTTCTTTCACTCTCTACTCAAGCCTCTAGCTGTTTCATGTATACACAGAGGTGTCCGTAACTTAGACGTTCGTCTAAGTTACGGACACCTCTGTCTAGCGGACACAAACTAAAATTATTGACTGCGTACGGATCGTCAGTGTAGTCGGAAAGCTACCAAATTAAACAAATAAAATCGGGAAAATATTTTGCACGTGGCACTTCGAGTGTATTAGATCGTAGCATTGTGTGCGGAGATGGAGAAATCAACAGGCAGTTAGTGTGTCTACCGCTAGTTCTTCTCAGGACTCGTTGACCCGCGGCGCGGCGCTACTAGTTATTCTCAAAACTCTTTGAAAGGCAGTGGGGCTGCTAGTTCTTCTAAGAACTCCACGGTGGAGGCAAGGTCGCGGTAACTAAACGCAAGCGTAGCGTTTTAAAGTTAAGAAAGGGAAGTCAGTGAGGCAGTGTCTGGACAGTTTGGTGTTCCCAAATCTACAGTGAATGATATTTGGACATGAACGATGAAGAAATTGTAGAAGATGTGTTGCAAGAAAGAGAAGAATCTGAGTCCGAAAATGAAGATAAAGCTTTTTCAAATGCAGTTACTCCATTGCAAGCTTGTGCTGCTTTTGATACTGCTTTTGAGTGGTTGGAGTCCAAAGGCAACATACACCCTGCAAATCTTATGCTGGTAAAAAGTTGGAGAGACGATGCAGCATCGCTTGAAATCTATGAAGCAAATTAAAATCACTTCATATTTTTAATAAATTGATTCATGTATTTACAGGAGTTTTTGTTAATTTTAAGTAATATACTAATTCAATTATCAAATAATTAATTGTATACACGGTTCATCACCGAATAAATTAAGTATTTCTGAGTTACGGACATTTCTTAGTTACGGACACCCCTTGGTCCCAGACTGTCCGGACAAGAGAGGTTTGAGTGTATGTACTTACCACAACTGCAGGGTATGCTATACACTATGAGTGACTTGGTGGTAATGGGTATAGTATCTTTGACTTTAGTAAGATGTGATCTTGCAAGGCCGTCGGGGCCTCAACACTTTTTTGCCGAAGTGGGCGTGGTTTTGTTTGCGCGAGCGCTTATTATCACGTTGCTTTTTAGCTTAGGTAAAAATGGCATCGATGTTGGAGTCCAAAGGTGAACTATTATTACTTAATTTTCCACACCATTGACTTTGTTTACCAAACTCAAATTAGTATTCTATGTAATAGTTAGAGCATAAGCGCTTAGGTACTGGTGGATTTAGTGCACTAAATCCACCAGTACCTAAGCGCATGCTCTAACTATAGCCTTCGCTGCCCAGTTTCCACTAGCAACTTTGTTTATCAGCATTTTCGGTGTCAAGCGAATTCTTCTGTGTTTCCGGCCCAAAATTAAAATTCAATTATAATTCAATTGAGGCACTTTACTTTAGCATTGTAGCTGCCAGCTGTTATCTCCAGATCTAACTCTACCGTGGGCTGCTCTGCAGTAAGCAGTAAAGCAGCTAGCTATGTTAAGGTAAATTTCTGTGGATGAGCGGTAGGATAGGGCTGGTCCCTGGTCCCGTAAAGGTCGGATATGAGAGAGTAATAGACCCTCCATAACCTGCTCTTTGCTTTATCCGTCCTATTCTATTAAACTAAAACTCAAAAATAGCAATACCCCAAGGGTGGTTAGTATGCACAGTTCATATACCTAAAGGCAAAAAATAGTGCACACTTACCAAGTTAGTACACCTAGTAACAATATAGCAACGGGTTCTAATCAATTTATTCACACTTTCAATTTATATAAACTTGTGGAAGTCTACCTGCATACAATGTTTTTCTCTTTTTTCCTGTGTACTTTACTTTCACCACCCCACCCCACCTTGAGCATGCCTATAAAACTACCAGTCATTCAGTCATTTTTTAGTTGTTGTTCTTGTTCTAGTCTTTGTGATTACAATATATTGAAGAACCTCGTTACCACTACCTAGCTAACCACCATTGTGAGTGTAGCCAGAGCTAAAATACAGTCAACTAGCTACTAAAGTTTTGGCTGCATTCAACCATCCATGAAGCCTAGAAAGCTGCAAGTGCCAGTAGTTGGAACAGAGCCGCACCAACCATCCTCTCCTCCATTCAAGTTCCCAAGGAGAGAATTTGGGAAGTCGTAAAAAGATCGTTTTTGCCCTAGTGGTTCCAAAGGTGGCCTTGGCTTCATTATTGTGAAGATATGGATGCAGCATTCTGCTTCATTTGTGTGAAAGCCTACTCTGAGAATAAGCTTAATTCAGTAAGTAATGTTGAAACCACCTATATTTCATCTGGCTACACTAATTGGAAGGATGCATGTGTTAAATTTCCAAACCATGAGTCCAGTAGATGCCATAAGACCATTACTCTCCCTGCAACTACCAAGGATATAGGAGAAAGTCTGTCATCTCAACTTGCTAAAGAAAGATTGGAGCGTCGACAGTGTTTTTTTTAAATTACTATCAAATGCCCGGTTCTTAGCTAGGAGGTGGGGATGAAAGTAATTCCAATTACATGCAATTGCTTAAACTCCGTGGGGAAGATGACTCTAGGGTATTTCAATGGATAAAAAAGAAAACAGATAAGTATACATCTGGTGATATGCAAAATGAAATGATTAAAGTAATGGCACTTCAAGTCCTTCCAGAGGTTGCCATTTCAATACATTCAGCATCTTTTGTTACCTTGATGGTTGATGAAACAACTGATGCTTCAAATCATGAGCAAGTTGTATTGTGTATTCGTTGGGTTGATGCTAACTTTGAAGTCCATGAAGACTTCATTGGCTTGTTCATGGTGGATGCAATTGATGCTGATACGATTACTGCAGTAATATTTGATATTCTTAGGCGTTTAAATCTTTGTATTGCCAAAGTAAGAGGGAAGTGTTACGATGGTGCTGCTACAATGTCAGGTAAAAATGCTTGGAGTAGTTGCTAAAGTATTAAAAGAAGAGCCTAAAGCTTTGTACACACACTGCTATGGCCATTCATTCAGCCTTGCACGTGGAGATGCAATCAAACATTCTAAAATTATGAAAGATTCACTTGATACAACTCATGAAATCACAAAACTTATAAAGAAGTCCCCACGTAGAGATACATTGTTTGAGAAACTGAAAAGTGAGTTGGCCCCTGATACACCTGGTGTTAGAGTTCTTTGTCCAACAAGATGGACAGTAAGGGCAGACTCCTTAAAGAGTATCGTAGACAATTTTGAAGTTCTTCAAGAATTGTGGGAAGAAGCTATTGACTTAGTGAAAGACACTGAAATGAACTCGTATAAATGGAGTTGCATCTCAACTTAATTATTATTAGGAATTTGTTCAGGGCATTTGATTCTTAAACACAGTGATAACTTGAGCAGAGCATTGCAAAAGAGTGACATATCAGCCTCAGAAGGTCAGGAAGTGGCCTCCATGACTTTGAAAGTTCTTAAATCTATACGTTCTGATGACATGTTCAAGTTATTTTGGGAAAAGATTTGTAAAGAAGTTGAACATTTTAGTATTTCACCACCAGGTTTACCACATCGTCATAAAGCTCCTCGAAAATTCGAAGAAGGAGATGCAGAGAGTGTGTTTCCTGAAACACCAGAGGACTACTACAGACCTATCTACTTTGAAGCATTGGATCTCATCACCACTTCTATTACTGATCGATTTAATCGGCCTGGTTATAATGTTTTTCATAATGTTCAAAATCTTATTCTAAAAGCAGTTCAAGGACTGGATTATGAAGCTGAGTTAAAGTGTGTGGCTAATTTCTATACGACTGATTTTAATTATGAATTATTAAGAACTCAGCTGGAGATACTGAGAGCTAATTTCACTCCAAATCAAACCTCTGTTAAAATCACTGATGTTACTGAATTCTTCAAAGCAATGACTCCAGTTCAGCGAGAACTTCTATCTGAAGTGTGTCAATTGTTTCAACTCCTACTTGTAATACCAGCAACTAATGCTGTCAGTGAATGGTCCTTTCGTGCTTTACAAAGAGTGAAAGCGTATTTGCGTTCGACAATGGCTCAAGACAGGCTGAATCACATCATGACTTTGCATATTCATCGAGATTTTACTGATGATCTAAGCTTGATTGAAAGTGCTAGCCGATTCATTCATGGAAGTGATCATAGAGAACAGATGTTTGGGAAATTTGTGGCAACTGATATTAAAAAATGTGATTGAAACTTTTTATTTGTAAACATAAATTAAATTTTCTTGAACAACGTTTGAAACTTAAAAAAAAAAAATAAATTAAATTTTCTTGGCTAATAATTGGCCGTGATTATTTGTAAATATCAATTAAATTTTCTTGACTAATGTTGGCCTCACCACTTTGTATTTGCTTCCGACCCCCCTGTCTTAGTGTCTTACCCGACTTACATGCTGTTTTGATGTCAAAGTCTCTACACACTCTCCAAATACTTTCACTCAATCATGCTATGTATGAAATAGTAAGAATAAACCCTTTCTCTTGCTCAGTATCTGTGTAATCTCTAGAAGGTAACTCTTTAGAGCCTGCCCTAATGATAGCATTGTCATAACCATTACTTTGAAGTACTTGTGTAGGTGTTTCTCTTCTTCCTTCAAGTTTTCACACCCTCCTAGTCTCTGATATGAGCATCTTACAAGTCCTCTCTTAACTTGTATATACAGGGGCTTCTCCGCTACAACTCAAAGACAAAGTACCTGCCAAAGGCGCCACTCACTAATTTTAGAGCAAATCTGGAGGAATATCAGGGTCTGGTTATAAAACTTTGTAGCACTTTTTTTGGAGCGGTGCGGTAAGTTAGAGCTCCGCAATTTGGTGCACTACTACCAGCCAAGCCGATACTCTACTGCAAGACAATGAGTTTTCTTCCATTTCAATATTACTTTGATTTATTCTTCTTTAGTTGTGGTGCAGTTTTTGTTTTTTTATTTACCCGTGTATAAAAAATTTGTCGTTCTCATTATTAGATTCCAAGAAAAACTGATACAAAATTTGAAACTTTTATTCCACTTGCAATTCTTATGAAATAACCTCGCCCCCCATGTCTCGTACTACTACCTAGTACGCAAGCAATTTTTTTCAGTTGGTTTGTATTGGTTCTAAAAAGAGCCCGCTATATCAAGAGTAAACAAACATCAATGCAACAATAACAAGAGAGTCAGAAGAGCGGGCAGTTTCTTGGAGATAGCCTGAGGTGAAGGTCTTAGAGCTGTGCAGCTTGGGAAGTCTTTGCTCCTTAGAAATCGAACCTGCTGCTGAGCAGTCATGGCTGCACCAATATTTTAACAAAAAGGGGCATGTCTATTATTTTTCTACTCTTTATCTGACATGGCATTTGTAAGTTCCAATTATGAAGGATTCAGTTGTTGTTGTTTCTGTCAATATGTTGTTTGCTATATGTGACAGTACTTGGGAAAAGGGACAAATTATGTAAAATCAAAAATCAAAAATTTACAGTAGAGTCTGAACACCAACAAAAAAAATTTGTTCCCTTTTTATTGGTCCACTGGTATCTCCTATCCATTAGCTACACTGACACCAAATTTGAGTGGCTGAAACCTTTGTCAAGCGCACCGTTTAAACACAGCCACCTTTTACTCCTTTTTTTTTTTGACCTTCCGTGCGTGCACGGAAATCTATCCCGTGAGTAATTAAAAATTGTGGGCGAATTCAATTTGTTGCCTAGCAACAAATTACCTCGGCATCGAAAAATCTTACCTCGACATCGTAAAATCGGGGGTAAATTCTTATAAGTTTTGTTATAGCATTGCAGCAACAGAATAGAATAATAAACGTGAATAATCATGCTATATAAGTTGATGTTGCTATTTATGAGGTCTTATAGTTGGAGTCTGCAGACCAGGAGACTCTCCTGGGACTATTATTGTGAAGACATTGGAAGAATCAGCAAGTCTCTGACTGGACAAAGGTTTCAGTGATGATGAGGACTTCTGTCAAACTGCAACAAGAGAAGGCAACACATTTTGAAAGTCCATCATTTTGGTTCATTGATTTAAAGAGATTCCTATTATCATTCATTGTTCATTTGTTCCACAACAGGCAACAAGCTGACTGACTCACTTAAGACAAATATAATCCTAAACTTAGCTAGCCAGTGAACTAACAAACCAAGCTAGTTGATCACTTCTAAAAGAGTGACTGTATTACCATGACTTACATAAGTAAGCGTCTTACATATTCCGTAACACGGACTTCCGGTTAGATTATGGAATTCAACGTTAACTCCGCCAGAAATTGAATAAGAAGTTTTAATTGCAGTTTTCTCGAATTAACTGTGCTCAAGTTGGTTAAATGGCCACTCGTGTGTTTAGTGAACCACGCAGCGCCTGCCTATAATCTTGGTATCAAAATACTCCATGTGGGGTTTGCACTTGTATTTGAAAGCTCACATCAAAGCAGCTAAAAAACTTTTATTTAAAAACTTCAGAGCTGGTGAAAGTGTTGTTTCAGAACTCAATAGAAAAGTGCATGGGAATAAATAAAACCATAGTTTCCCACGCTACACCTGGCGGGATTTAGTCATGCACTCAAAACCAGGTCAACCATGTGGAAAGTACATTTCTTAAGTATGGCTGCACATAATAATACACACCACCCGTAGGGACATTAATTTATTCCCCGCCAATACCCCACCATTCGATAATATGCAAGCAGAAACAAACCTGCAGTAGCAGCAAAAGTATACTTCGCAAAGTTGTGGTGTCTTTAGTTTAGCTTAAGGTTGTCTCACTGCCGTTTAACCGACTACACGTGAACAAAAATTTTAATTGCGCCTTATGTAATGCGGTCACAGGCGCACGCGAGACACAGAGGATTGATTGCTTGGTGAGAGGGTGACACTAAGCGGGAGAAAGAAGACGAACGTTTGAAGATTGCCTCGGGGACAGTATTATCGAACGATAGAGTACGCTCTAGGCTATTGGGAAAGCATAAATTCGACGCTAAGGAGCTGTTCCCGACTTAAAAATAACAAAGTACTCGCACCGTTTGGCAAAAACTTTTATGGCATCACACTGACGCTCTTAGTAAGCACACTAGTAAGGTTGGAAGTATGGTTTCATGGCTGAAGCAGTTTGCTACTCGATCATAGAGGTAAGAGAAAGTGTTTTTGCACGCATCTGTCTTACATTCAGGAAGAATTTGTTGATATTTATTTAGGGTGTGGTTTATTTTGAACTGAGCAATCTGTTATAAATATTGTGAACAGAGAAGCTTTTTATGGCTTTTGTGTATGAATACAGGTACATCACAAAAATGATAGAATATTTGAGTGTATTCAGTTTGGTACTCCAAGGTGTATTTACTTTTGATGTGCTGGTAGGCTGCATTGTTGACAGAATAGTTGGTGATCTTACTATCAAGTGCAACTGGTCATAGCATAACAGAAGTATATGTCAGAGGGCTCCCTGCAGTCTCACTTGTTGTATAACAATATTTATTTTTACTTATTGTTATAAAGAATGTGGTTAAAATTCCTGTAGAAATCGCTACTTTTCAGAATCATCAATTCCGTTCTCTCGTCAGAGTCCTTGACCATCCAGAGTCCTTGACCATCCAGAGTCCTTGACCATCTAGTAACTACTGCAGTCACTACACCCATCAGTACTGAAGTCATTCTTGCTGTCATCAAACTCCTCGTCACTACCACCAGAGTTACTGCCATCCTACTGTCATCCTTGCCACTGCCATGCTGTGCCAGGTCAAGAATATTGTCTTCATCACTAGGATGCTGAAGTGCCAAGTGTTCTACTAGCCAAGATAGCTTTCTACTTGTCTTATCATGAGCAGTTATAGCTAAAGTAATATTGGTTTCTAAAAAATTATTCTGTGTACCTTTATTATATTATGAAATATATTTTCAATTTATACTTTATCAGAAATAAGTCTTATTGTTGTGACAAAATTTACTCAACATTTTCTTATGGCAGTCTATGTATTTTATAAGCCTAAAATATACTTACAACAATATAGAATCGTCTGCAATTGTGATTGGTGGCTTCCTTGACTCCACAAAGCTGTAGGGCGAAATAGACGCGAAGACGCATTTTTGACGCATTTTTGCGTCCTCCGCGGTTATCGATTTTTCTTAATTGACGCGTATTTGCGTCTTCCGCGATTAATCGGTTAAAGCAACACTCCAGGGGAGTAGGAAGCCAGATCTCATTGGTGCCGCCATTATAACCACACCCACTAACCACATCTGCTCATTTATTCAAGTAATATAGAAAATACAAAACAATGCCTTTTCTATCAAATGAACCAAAGAGTTTAAGCTTATGCTCTATGTATCTAATAAGTTCAAATGCCACTGTAATCACACCAAACAATTCAGTACAAGCCATGTTTTATTATAATAAGCAAATGATATTTATAACAATCAGTAGGTCCATTCAAATAAATAATGCTAAATTATAGCTATAGCTATTATGTAGAGTGTATTATATAGCTAATAATAGCTCCTTGGACATATATGTGACAGTACTTGGGAAAAGGGACCAATTGCGATAAAATTGAAAAAATAAGTTATTTATACCACTGTGTAGAGCACCTCATAAGCGTAGCTACTTCAGTTCAATTTACGGTTTTTACCACACCAACTCAACCCGAACATATAGTCAAAATGCAATTGTTGAGTAACTCACCACAGTCATATGATGGAGGAGTTCCAACTAAAGGAGTAGGGCAGGATATTACACAATAATCTTCCCAAAAGTAGTTGCAGCACTGACCACTTGCTTGTGTATTGGCAATACATTGCCTTGCACCTACACAACCTCCAAAGCAAACTACGACACACACCAACGTAGAAAAATATTTCATGACTCTTTTTTTAGTTCAAACTGTTACTTACCACCACATTTTGAAGTCCGATTCCAAATGCTTGGATTAAAATTGCCTTCAAAGCATTCTCCACAATTAGTAACCTGGCGTTGCACTGAAAAATCTGTTGTATAATTTCTATGAAAAACAGAACCCCTGGTGTGTCTAACTGTATTGCGGTCTAAAAAGTTGCTGCTTGCTTGAAATGCTGGAAACCACGAATTTTCTACATTAGGGTTATGCGTATCTATTTGACAAATGAATACAAGCAGAGCACCGAGAACAACATCTGCATTGTCTTCCTCTATATAATCCACTATAATAGCTGCAGTTGTAAAAGCTCCTCTATACTCTCCCATTGTTAAGCAGATAGGTCTTGATCGAATAACCATTATAGATTCATAAGACTGATGGCTATCTTCTATATACAAGGCAGGCAGCATTCCATCCGTTGAAAAATTGTCATAATTCCCAATTAAAGAATCATTTTCAAATATTTCAGGACAGTAAGGAAACTGTGATCGTGGGCTAGGATACACCTGTGCACCCACTACATAACAAAAAACAACAACAAACAATAACTAAAAACATTAATTCAATAATTACAGGTCTCATGATTCTTACAATTTGATATCAAACATCAAACTAACTCTATGTCTTGCCCCTAAAATTACATCATATGAGAAACGCTCTGTAATTATACTATTTGCCTTAGTGCTCTGTGACATTGCTCAATGTGGCAAATTTCTGCCCTATAGCTTCATTTTGCGAGCTTTTGAACTAGACTGCTACCATTCCTCTTTACCTTACTCTGAGCAAAGATCACAATCTTTACTGAGTACTTGAAGTCAACAAGATTTGAACTACTAATAAATGGGCTGGTGAGATTTAAACTTAAGACTTTCTCCCTCTCTGGTAAATACATGTAAGTGTATGTGAAGAGGAGTTAAGTATTTTAATTATGCCCATCATTCTGTGAAATGGTCATGTATTTGAAATTTGACTGGCTTTCTCTGATTTTTAAACACTATTTGATATGAATTATTAATTTCTGACTATTAATGTGAATTCTATAGAGTTGATTTAGTAAAGAAGTTTAGTTTTAGTAATAGCTATTTCATCATAATTTTCTCCAATTTAGTCTTAGTGTTAGTTAAATGTTTCCAATTTCAGTTATAGCTCCTCATAATGTTTTTAAGGGTGGCCACACATAGCAACGCGCACTGCATGTAGATCCGGACATTATAATTTATTCCCTGCCAATACCCCACCATTCGTTAATACGTGAGCAGAAACAATCGCGCAGTAGTAGCAGAAGTATGCTTTGCGAATTTGTGGTGTTTTAATTTAGCTTCTTGTTGTCTTGTAGCCGTTTATAGCAACTCTCCATACGTCGTCTGAACTCACGTGGCAAGGTGCACCAGGCTGCCTCTCCTCCTATAGCTAGCCATTCTCTGGGCTCTGCGTACATGAACTCAAGTGGATGGATCCAGCAGGCTCGATTTCTGAGGAGCGAAGATTTCCCAAGCTGTGCAGACCTAATACCTTCACCTCGGACTATCTCCAAGAAACTGCTCTTTTTCTGACTCTCTTGTTATTGTTAAATTGTTTTTTGTTTACTCTTGATAAAGGCAGGTTCTTTTTAGAACCAATACAAACCAATTGAAAAAAAAATTGCTCGCGTACAAGGAATACGAAACATGGGGGCGGGGCTATTCCTTAAGCATTGCGAGTGGAATTAAAGTTCCAAATTTTGTATCAGCTTTTCTTGGAATCTAATAATGAGAACGACAAATATTTTTTTTTACACACGGGTAAACCTAAAAAAAATGAACTGCACCACAACGATAATTTTATAAATAGAAAAAATTGCGAATAAATCATAAAGTAATATTGAAATGGAAAAGAACTCATTGTCTTGCAGTCAAGTATCGATTCGGCTAGTAGTACACCAAATTGCGGAGCTCCAACTTACCGCACCGCTCCAAAAAAGTGCTACAAAGTTTTATAACCAGGCCCCGATATTTCTTCCAGATTCGCTCTAAAATTAGTGAGTGGTGCCTTTGGCAGGTACTTTGTCGTTGTGTTGTAGTGGAGAAGCCCCTGTAAGTATACAATAGTAGTAATTGTGCATAGCAACCATCAACAAAAAATTGCGTAGGCGGTGTGCGGCCACCCTAACTAAAAGTTGTTGTTGTTTTTCAATTTAGTTATAGTTATAGCTTTTTTTGTCTTTTCCAATCTAGTTATAATTAGCTTTAGTTTTAATTTTTACTAAAACTATTTTATCCAAATTATAAGTAGTAGCTATTTTTTACTAAAAATGATTTATTTGAAATGGAAAAAAATAGCTAAATTTATTTTTTAAAGTTGTAACTAATACTACTATACTTCATGTTTTTTATCCAGAAATGTATCCAATTAATTTTTAGTATCTAATTTTAGTTATAATTAATTAGCTAACTAAAAAGGTGAATATTTTGATTAAATTATAGTTAATAAACTAAAATGAATTGTATGTAAGAACTATAAAGGGAATCACATCACTTATAGTTTTAGTAAGGTACTAAAAGTAAAAAAAAAGTGCTCATTAAATTATATTTTAGTAATAGTAATAAGTAACTAAAACACAATTCTATTTCACTAACAGTTATTACTGTCTGGGTCAGTAGATGTGGCTTTACATTTGCAAATAAATATGAGCATATTTCTTAGTAGGCACAAATGTTCATTAATCTGACCCTCTTAGAATTAAGATAGTACAACTCTTCAATGAGACATAAGCAAATATTTTACTTTAAAATGTGTATTGTTGAACAATTATTTAGCAACTAAAGTTTTTAGCTACACTCTTACCAAATGTTAAAGTAGCCAAACTAAGTCCCACCAAAAGAAATTTATAAGACAGTGGATACTCCATCACGAGAGAAGGGAAAGCGGCTGTTGTAATCTTAGCGGGTCGGCGCTCTGGCGGGCGTATTGGCGCATGCGCTCGAACTACTACCCCCAGTGTCGTCCCTCCCATTTATACGGTAAAGGGTCTCATCGAGTTCATGAGACACCCCCTCTCTGCCGCTCGCTGCGTGCGCGCGTCGCGACAGAGCGGCGGCGCGGTGTGATGTGGCGTTAGTTATAAATTCAGCATCCCATTTTATATTGCTCACTAACTCTATTTTGGTGCGAGTGCCCTGAAATGACGGACAAGCTGGAGGAAGCGCTTTTGCTCATCAAAAGCGATTTGGTACGGCGTTGTAGCTATCCATGTAATTGCTGAAAGTTGAATGTATTTTGCTTCTATTTTAGACCAATCTTAGCGCAGATCGTATGGCCATGGAGACGAAAATGGAAGGTATTGTGAGTGACATTAGAATTCTGGCAAATAGCCTCTACAGTTGTAAGAGACCCCAGTCTCTGGTGCAAATTTCCCCTGTCCGACGAGTACGAAGTTCAACAGCAAGTTCAAAATCTTCCATCAAGAAAAGAGGTAGCATAGGGAGGCAATTCCCATCTTTCAGACGAGAATCCAACCACAGAGCAGGCAGTGTGAGCTCATCTTTCTCGGATTCTATTAGAGGCAGAAGCTCTTCTGCTTCTTCCAGCATGAAAAGTGAATGTGATTTGTCTTCAACTGGAGTTAATAGAATAGGATATCAAAGCATCAGTGTAGAGGGATCATGGACTTACGACAATGCTATTCCAGAATTGCCGGAGTCACCTAGTTTAGTCTCTGTCACCAGTTATAGCCACAGCAGTAATCCATCCTCACAAGAGTCCTCGATTAGTGGGACCTTTCAGAAAAAAGCAGAATTTGCAATCTCACCAGTTCTCCCACACTGGCATTCAGCTGAACAACACTACACTTGCTTGGTCACCTCTACACCCAACATGCAATATTGTGGCACCGATTTTGCAAGCAGCAGTGATAATTACTATACTCTCCCAAGTAAGACTGCAACTAAAGGAAAAGTGCACCACTATATGATGTTTTCTAGTGACAACCTAAATGAAGTGGATGGATGCCTTGAAGAAAGCTCAAAGAGCCAGGAAAAAGCATTTGTTGTAAGAAGAAGCTCCTTAACAGGTCAACTTGAAAAGTTTCAGAAGCCTTGGAGTAAGGAAATGAAAGATGGGATGATGCAGCACAATGGATACAGAGTCCTCAATAAAGGAGTGAGAAAGTCTCTCAAAAGGAGATCATCAAAACTGGATCAGATGATTCTACCCAGTGTAGAAACAACTGTCTGAGTGTTTATTTCACTGTCGTGCAGTGCAGCCAATTATTATTTATTCTGTATCATTTTTATTGCAAAACTAATTTTTTGTATGATGACCAAGTAAGCAGCTCAATCGATGAGCAAGGTGATCACTAAGGTTATCAAATGACATTCAACCAATAAATCAAGTTAACAATGGACTTTCATGGCCTTAATAAAGTCATTTAAATAAACCACGTTATAAACATACAAGTACGTAATTATTATGATAGTGACAAATCTAAATGGGTCTACAAACAATTCTAAAGTTAGTCTGTAGTGTCTATTCTTTAAGGAGTGATTGACCAGTCATTTCTGCTGGTGCCTCGATGCCCATAAGGTTTAGCACAGTTGGAGCCACATCTGCCAGACCTGGATCATGACTTGCCTCTGAAAACTTGAAGTCAGCTTCAGGAGGATTGCACAAGCTAAATGGAACTATATAGAAAATTTAATAAATAAATAAATAAACAAACAAACAAACAAAAAACAACTAACAATTTTAAATAAGTGAATTGGAGTGGGAGATGTTGATAAAGTTCTCAGTTAACACTACTGTTCACTCAAAGACACACTTCTGGCCCAGCAAATGGTCACCTTGAAGTGGGCCACGAACAAGAAGGAACAACAGTGTGGGAGGAAGGGAAGGTGAGCGTCTTGTGAGAGTGGGCGTGTCAGTGTTCAATACATTGGACAACTGTAGCAGTACCTCTCAATAATGAGATAGTTCATTGAATAAGTACATACACTCGACCATACAAACACAGGAGGTCAGCAGAAAAATATATTGTAAAAAAAATAATAATAATAATAAATAAAAATTAGTAATTAAATAGTAATTGAACAGTCTTGCAGATCACATTACAATGTCAGAATCATGTGAACATTGTTCAAGCACTTATGAATATGTGTACGCATGTAACATAAGATAATTCAGAGTTACGGGCCAAAATAATAACAAACATAGACCAAACACATGCACACACACACATATGTACACACACTGAGGTATTTGCCTGATCCAACCGTTCACTGTGACTATAGTTAAACCCAAGTCCTTATAGATCGCAAGCATCCATTAATAGCTATCACCTATCTATAGAACTCGGAATAAACCCTGAATCCTGTTGCTGAATATTTTCACAGAGCCAATGAAAGATGAATACAGCTAAGACTCAATGAATAATAAGAACATGAGACGAGTGCCAATGGACAAATGAATCACATCCTACAATTCCACATTCACTGAATGCTATCTCCAGAATCACCTGACAGCCAGTGTAACTTATCCTATCACTCCTCCATGTTGTTCGTCACTAGCCTAGTCTTGGGCAGGTATGGCCCACACACTCAGCCATTTATTAATTCACATGCACATTTTGCAACAATGAAACTTGTCAATTAATTAATATTCCAATCCTCTCCATGCAGATAGCACTGTGTGTAGATTACCTCTGAATGTGGTGTGCTTGGTAACAGGCTTGCCAGCTTCGTCGATCATGCGTTCTGCATTGCCATGATCTGCAGTCACCAGCATGACGTATCCATGGTCCTCGCAAGCCTTCTGGACTCGTCCTATGGCCTTGTCTGAGATTTAAAAAAAGAAGAAAAAAAGACACACCGTAAGCACATTTGTAACAATGAATAAGGATGGGGACAGGATGGAGGGAAGGAGAGGATATTATATTCACAAGATCAAGCCCCGCTATCCCCCCCCCCCCCCCCCCCCCCCCCCCCCCCCCCC